>Ga0058698_10001173_pt1 | contig 12342 bp, 15 predicted proteins | sample AgamicAsSfe_FD_67288 | JGI IMG/M metagenome (GOLD analysis project Ga0058698, IMG submission 67288) | Agave microbial communities from Guanajuato, Mexico - As.Sf.e | ecosystem: Host-associated > Plants > Phyllosphere > Phylloplane/Leaf | place: Guanajuato, Mexico | collected 2012-05-30
ACAAAATTGAAGAACCTCCTCCGAAGGCGACCACTGCCAAAATATCTCCGAGGCTCCATTAGAAGGCATGCTGCCGCCGACATTGAGCCCGCACGAGTTGGTCGTGGTATTTGGAAAGATCAGCTGTTGAGCGATCGGTCATTCCGTACGATGGCCATGACAATGAGCGCTCTTGCACTTGGTATGATTATCCTGATCGCTTGTAACATCAAGCATATTGTCAACCGCACAAATGTAGGTTCTACCTCCGTGGGTGGGGAGCCAGATTCTTGCAAGAGGGTCACGCACACTAACACAGCTTGCCTACTCTTCATCAACGTATGCGCGACCATGGTCCTAGGGATGAGCAACACTTATCAGCAGATTGTCACTTCTCTCAAAATAAGCGACTTGAGATATGCGTTGTCAAAATTTGGAGACTCTAGGGTGGGAACAAATTCGCCGTTGAACATCCAGCATAAGGAAAAAGGCAAGAAGCGCGCATGGGCTGCATGGTTTCTCTTAATCTTCACATCGATGCCAGTACACTTTCTCGCAAACTCTCTCATAGGCCCTTCATACACCCAGGAATTGCCTGAAGTCGTCGAATTTAGCCCTGTGGATTTACCAGAACTCAACGTCACATCGCTCAGAGATTTGAGTGGTGGATTTTACATAAACGGTGATTTATCCTTTCCATGTTGGAGCGCATTCCGGTACGGACCTGACGACGACACTAATATTTGTGGTCAATACTAACCTTCAGCAGTAAGTCATGCTTCCAAGTCATGCGTCTGGTGCTTGCAAACAACATGCACAGCCTAAACGCACGCTGAATGTTTCCATACAACGGGCAGATATCCGCACGCAGCTGGCACATGCTAATCACATTTTCGATATAGGTTCAGGAAAGCCCCACTATCCGATACATTTCGTTGACGTCTCGACGAATGATGGTATCTTTGACGAATACCAGGAAAACTTCGACATGTCTTGGCGCCAAATGAGGGTTCACTATACCACAGAAAATTGTACACAGCATAAGGGCACTATCAAGCTCGAAGGAGTTGACGCCCTTGAAAAAGATGAGATAGTATACCGATATTCCTATCCATCCGCTTACAGGGTGGGCGATTGTTCCATGGGAAAGGATGTCATCTGTACGCTACACGAACAAACGGCATCTAAATGCCGTCTCAACGTCCGCATGAGTGCCGCGTTTGTGCTCATGGGCTGCTTGGTCATCAAAGCGGTGTACATGTGTGCTGTCAATCTGTTAGCTCGTGGCAAGGTAAAGCAGCATTGCCTGACATTCGGTGATGTGATTGTTGCGTCTGCGGCTGATCCAGAGCTCAGGTTGCAAGGGTCTGTGTTCTCCTTCCACACTATCAGCTAATCCACTAACGATAAGTAGAGAGTGTATGGTCAACGCTACTGACAGCTTTCGTCGACTGTATTCACATACCTGTCACAAGCATTGTTTCAATCATGAAGAATCCAAAACTGGTGGTAAGAACATATCTCAAATCTTCAGCGACTTTGTAACATTGACACATGTACAGACGAGATTGGTCACTGCCAGAAATGCAAGAAGTGGAACACAGAGGACAAATTTGCAAATCTCCCACAACCTACCATCGCAACCAAGATCAAAAAGAGTCTGATCAGCAACCTCGGAAACACAGCGTTGACACAAATGTTGATTATGATGTTCTGTAGCCTTGCACTTCTTACCGCTTCGCTGGCGACTGCTGTAATGTAAGTTAGCATACCCTTGGTGAGTTTCCCCACTGAGAGATCCAAATAGCTTGGGCTCTTCTGCTTCCAGCCGGAACAGATATTGTCAGAAGTATGGACCCGATGCCCCAGAATATATGAGATGCCACAAGAGTTCAACGGAGTATTTCGAATCGATATCTGGCGGGTTTGGAGGCTTCAACCGCTCCCTAACACTCACTTCGCTTACTCCAGACAATCTGTCAAACGAATTCATCGCATTCGGCATGTAAGCTATACCCATTGCCCAGCTTTTCTAGTGGCCACGCCCACGCTCACACCATATAGCTCCAACGCTGCACAGTTCATATACTCCCTTCTCTATCTTATGATGATATACAATATCACACTCATATCGCAAGAATCTGACTGGGGTAAACTCGAATACCGCCGCAAACGCATCCGCACGACCCTCGTCTCTGGTACCTCTTTCAACCAGACTTACCTGCTGCAACTGCCCAAGAAGATCCTCTTTCCCATCATGGCCTACTCTACCCTTACGCACTGGATGCTCGGCGAGGCCTTGCAAGCGCACGAAGCTATCTGGATCGAATATAGCCCGGGACGACACGTCGAGCACTCCAAATACATACTGAAGTGGGCTGCGTATCCTCTGTGGTTCGCAACATTTCTGATCCTTTTGATGACAGCTGTGTGCTGGTGGGCTTTTACGTATAAGCGCGAGGGTTTTATTCCGCAGATGTTTGGCAGCGTGAGAGTGATCATGGCATCGACGACGTCACTGGACGGATTTCCGGACAATGGGATCCAGTGGGGGGATTTGGGTGGTGAGGGAGAGCGGTTCAGACATGCAGGTTTGAGCGCGAAAGACGTGGGAAAGATTGAACCACATGAGTTATATGCTGGAATTGAAGAGAAGGAGGAACCGGTAGACGGAGATGATGAAAAGAAAAGGCTCTGAAGCGCAAGCTGGTTGAGATACACTTTGCATCAAAGCGCGAGCCCGTCAATATGCTCATGTAGTTCAGCTAGTCACATTCTCTCACGCTTGCGAAGTAGATCATTCGCCCTGAGAATTGATAGTATATCTTCGAAATCGACGATTGAGGCTGAGGTGACGAGGCCTGGTGACAGATCGGCCAGGCTGGGCTATCTGAGGGCTAAGAATCCACTAGAGGTGTATCGCTTGCTAGCTAGTTTCCGGGCTTGAATCAGTGCCGCCACTGCGGGGAATTGTGTAAGCGCTAATGCTCAATAGTGTCTGTGAGAGTCTAGGAACATCGAATGTTTTCTTATGGTTCAGCCCTCATGTGAACTACTAGGCGATGCGCAAGCTAATCTAGACTCTTTCATAGACGTACGTCTGCTACCCTGCAGACTGGCGAGTAATGAATAAGCAAAGAGAGGTCAGTTAAACATCCGTTTCGCGCTGCCACAATCTACCGCCTCCAACGACCAAATGAACACGCTCTTCACAGCCTCTAGCCTATGCAGTACTCGCGAGTCAACAAAGAAAGCACCTAATAGCTTGAGCCGCGGTGTATGCATCATGCTGCTGGTTTCCTTACTTTATCTGGCGTCTAGGCCACGCCGTGCATAGCTAGCACCAAGGTCATTGAACAGGCTTGGAAAAACTATCAGGGTTTTCACGAATCCCACTTCTGCAACTTGCTAACATCAGTTTTCCCTTTGATCGATCTCCAATCTCGCTCTCAATATCACCATCACTCTGTAATAGTCATCTTTCACTTTGGTCTCAATATCGTACTCTCAAATCACTGTTGCTGTGTAAGATGTCCAGCCGAAACACCATGGCAGTTGGGAAACATGGGTCAAAAGACACGGCCATTCAAATCCTTTGGGATGCGTCAAAGATGCAGATTGGCTCAGGCTACGTCGCACACGAGGGTCAAGCTGTAGCATCACCATTCTTGCCCTTCACTCTCGCCGAGCCCAGCACAACCGATCCAGATGTGGTGTATGAGCACATTATTATCAGCAACGAAGAAGAATTCCAACAGGAAATTAGCTCATCGATGAAAGCCAAAGCATCAATATTTGGTGTCGGTCTAGAGGCTAGTTTTGAGCAACTCCGCGACATCAAGTACAACGCCAAATCAATCACGAGTATCCTTTGATGTTCCGTAAGCCATGAGCCAGTCCGTTACCAGGGCATACCTCAATTTCACTCCTCGGCATCATCTCTGCTTGAGCAGGCTGGAGGCATGGCCAGATTCACAGAATTATACGGGGACTATTTTGTCGCAGGTCACAAAAGCTCGTCGACTTTGTCTGCTATCATCACATATACTGGGTCTAGTCGGAAGCAGATAGATGAGCTGAAAGGGGGATTAAGTGTAGGCAAGGGCTTTGCGAGCATTGAGGGCGCCGCCGCATACAAGGAACGCGCGGAGACTAGCAACCTACAGCATACCATCAAGTGGCAGACCAGCGGTCTCGCTCTTTCTTTGCTCACCATGAATCCAAGTCCAGAAGACATTCAAAGGGTCCTGAAAGATTACGCCTCTTGCAAACCTAAGCCACAGATCGCGCTTTTGGAGCACTACTCACTTATAGAAAATCGCATATCCCGTATGGGAGAATCTGGCGGCTCGTCTCACGCAGAAGAAATTGCGGAAGCAAGGCTTGAGGCACAGAAGATCCAAACACGTTCACAAAGTTGTTGCTTGCTAGGTGCGAACGACGTGAAGAGCCAGGTCGCTGAAGTAAACAGGGCCCTCGCGGCGCTACCGACGTCTTCAAAAGCATGGAAAGAAACGTTAGCTGAGCATTGTGGAAGATTATGGAGGCTGAGGAAACGATCAGATTTGATGTTCGAAGGCGAACAATTAATCAAGGGCGCCAGCTTGAGCAGCCGTAAAGAATGGTTCCGGTAAGACCGCAATGAGGACGCACAATTGAAAACCTAAAGTAGGCTGTTGGTTTTGCTTACCGTCGCTGATTGAGTACAGGCAATACGAATCACCAGGACATACATAATATTTTGATTTCGGCGCAGTAGGAGTACAGAGTGGTCTTATTGAGGGCGAGATCCAGCGCTCCGATGTGATACACTGCCGTGTCCATGGTAAAGCATTCCCAAAGCAAGAGAACACAGTAACCATCTGGCCAACAAATGCGATCATTGTGGGGTTTCGCGTCCATAGTTACTGGAATGATGGAACAAATGGAAAATTCAAGATATCTGAAGGAGGAGTCTTGGAAGATCATGTGTGTGTTCGCTTTAAGACTCAAGAGCATAGGGGTGGTCATTGGGCGGTCGAGGCATGGTACCTGGATCGAACAGTTTACGCACCACAAGGTTAAAGGCAACGACAGAAACGAACCTAAACTGATACATATATGCCATGGATAGAAAGAAAAGGAAATATTCAAGCTATATCACATGCTCTTGTGATGCTTCGGCTCCATGCGCTTATCTAAAGTATCCAATAAGTCACTCACTGTTACAAGAAACTGATGGACCATAGTTCAAATGGCCATTGAACCAAAAGCTCCCGTGGACTCAAAAAAATCAATGCACACATGATTGATACCTAATATGTAGATTGAGTCCGTACAGGCACTGAAAGTGAGGATAAGGTCCATTCCATTGTAGTCCTATGCTCTTTGTGGGCATGGGATTCTGTTGTTCTAGTCGACTGCTCTAGCTTAGAATCTTAAGCTTACAAGCTACATCCATGGCTCATCGTAGGAGTAGGAGTAGGACGATTGTGCTCTCTGCGCTTCGCGGTCTGCTTCGATCGCTGCCTCTATCACCGTACCTGCAATATGTGCGATGGTGCAAACTACATTGCTGACTGCATTGCCGATAGAACCTTATCTAGTCAGTAACATACATCACAAAGTCTGATTCGACGCGAGTAGGAACACGTACCCCAATCGGTCTGAGATCCTATAAATACATGTGTTAACGCAATTCGTACACTCAACTGCAGAATGATGAAGAACATACCTGCAGCCTTCTTTTTTATCTCTTCTGCTTGCCTGTTCATCTGCTGTTGCAACTGCTCCATTCTTGCTTTATGTGCTTCCTTCTCGGACTGCATTTCCGCCCTGTCCTGGTCTTGACGCAACTGGAACTTGAGTTGTTCTTCAGCCATTTGATCTTGGCTTGCTTTGAGCTCGGCCTGCAACCTTGCCATAGCAGCTTCGCGTTCCACTTGGAGGTTTTGAAGATCAGCCTTCAGTCGTTCTTGTGACTCTTCTCCAGCTTTAATCTTCTGTTCCGTCTCTGAAAGCAGCTTTTCCAGTTGTTGAGTCTGTTCCTTGTCTTTTTCGGCCATTGCTCTTTTCATACTTTGTTCCAGTGCCTTCAGATCCTCTCGATGTTTCTTGCGCATCTCTATGATATCAGCATTCAAACGTTTGCCTGCACTCGTTTGCTCGAGCCCCAGACCTTCACTCATTTCCCGCTGAATATCCAGGGTGACCTTTCTATCTCCACGGATTAGTTCAGCCAGAATGGTCATGGCAGATGATCGATCAGTATCGCTGACGTGTCGTAGGATGTGGCTTCCTTTCCTGTACATATAACCCCAGAACTTTTCAGTGTCAATGAGCTCCTTCTCTCGCGCAGTACCAATGGTAGGTGGGACGTACGCCCAATGTGTTGTGATAAGAGCAATCTGGCGGTAGCAATCTTCACCACACAGATCGCGAAACATGTGGAAATTCCGCTGCGCGCTGCCTTGCATTCTAGGATCGATGATGCGATGACAATACACAAGGCCGCTGAGCCTTATGTTTTTCTGATATGCAACTCCAAGGAATCCAGCAATATCGCGCAGAACATCTGCATCCGTCCGGTTGCTGTCGTCAAAGCCTGGCGTGTCAATCAAGTGAACCCTCATATTTGGCTTGTACATGAAGGAGTAGGCTTCAACCTCTCGAGTCTCTGTGAGATATAAGCATATAAAATGTGCCGTTACGATAGGGTCAGATTCGCAAACACGTACTTGACTCGAGTCCGTCCCCGACACCACAATCTCGGCCTGTACAAAGCTGGATGAAAGATGATTTTCCAGATCCAGTAACTCCCATTACCGCAATATACACATCTCTGATGCTATTCGATGATATTAGAGTGATAACTATTGAAGGCTTAAGTTTCGAAAGGGACCCACTCATGGACAGGGCCCGAAGCATCGGGACGACTACTGTCTGCTTGTGGAGCTCCAGGTCGCTGGAAAACTCGAACGGGAGTCTTCTCCGTTCCCTCGTGAAGCGCGTCCGGAAGATATGCGTCTCGCATTGGGGGCTGTTTTCGTCCAGATTGTGACATTTAGGTGGTGGTAAGACTTGAGTGATGTGTGTTAGGAAGCTCGTCTTGTATATCACTGCGGTGGATGAGAAGGCATTTATAACTGTATATCAAGCCAAGAGCCGGGTATGCTTAGCCATAGCTTCCGTAGTCCTGTGTGGTGGCTGTTGGGATCTATGTTTCGTGAATTGAGGAGATATACTGATACTAGTTCAGCCGTCGGAGGCCGCCTCTCAACATCCCGCAATAACAATCACTACGAGGACATCGTGATCATCGTAGATATCTTCGTATGTACAGGAACCGAGGTCTAGACTGCTTACTAGCTTTAGTTTTAAAAAAGTAGTTATGAAGCTGAAAGGCTTCTCGTTCTGACTGTCGCTAGCGTTCAGTTGCTTACCTAGTGTCTTTCTACATGTGAAGCGTGGCCGCAAGCCCGCAAGCCTATACGTCATCGCATATGCGCCAAAAGCAGTCCAGACTGCACAATAGTTTTAGGTCTAGAAAAGCAATGTTATCGAGCTGAAAGGCCTCTCGAGTTGACCTTAGCTGACATCAAGCTGACAAGCGTCTTCCCGTCCGTAGTGCGCGGCCGCAACTCCGTAAGCCCACACATTTTATCCTACTAAGGTCTCCTGCGCGGCTCCGGATTTTCGTCGCGCGCTAACCTAGGATTTCATCCCGCTAGTTCAGATGCTACTCCAAGCGACTTACGCTTGGGAAAGTCATAATCAGCCCTGACAGGGTGTCGGAGAGAACCTTCCGTCGACGGCTCGGCTAACGTACTAACGCCGAATACAGCATTCCATGCACGGTGGGTGCTTCAATGTCGCACATGGTAGTCAAATAACCACTCTAACCCTGCTCACATCGTCAAATCGCAAAGACGTCTTGACGTGGGATCGAGCGAGAGGCCTTCGCAACAGTTCCTACCAATATTCATTTAGATTTTCATGGTTCCTTGTAGAGCCTCAATGTCGTCTTCCAAAGATATCATTGTAGCTGTGATGGGAGTCACTGGCACGGGAAAATCGTCATTCATCCGCCTTGTGACCGGTGACAATAGCATCAAGATAGGTGAAGGGCTTCAGTCAGGTAGGTTGCTCAGTATATACTGCAACCTTGACAACGCTAACAGCAACGATATGGCAGCAACTACCAATGTAGCGGCGTACCGATTTGCGTTCGGTGGCTATAATTTCGTTCTTGTTGATACCCCGGGTTTTGATGATACGGTCGATCGTGACGAGATCATTGTGAAATCAATCTCGGAGTGGCTTGCAGAGTCTTATATTGCTGGCCAGAAGCTCAACGGTATCTTGTACATGCACCGTATCATCGATCCAAGAATGCAAGGAACCGTCCTGCGAAACTTCAAGATGTTCCGGAGCCTATGTGGGAAAAGCTTTTACAAACAAGTTATACTCGGTACGACGTTCTGGAGCACATTGAGAAGAACTCCTGCGGACGAGGCGACTGGGCAGATGCGACTTGACAAACTCATCTCCACCCCAGAATACTGGGGTGAAATGGTTCGGAGCGGGTCACAAGTTACGAAAATCTCAGATGACCGGCAAGAAGCTAGTCAACTTCTACTCAAGTTTGTCGCGATGGAACACTCAACGCTGCAGGTCCAGGACGAAATGATAAATCGGAATATCCGATCAGAAAATACTTCAGCCGCACGATGCAGCTCACAACAAGACGAACTGGATGACATGCAGGCCACGCACGAGGATCAGAAAAATCTGGCAGTCGAGCTACACGCTCTCAAACAGCGATTACTGAATAACGAAAAACTTGTCATGACAGAAGCTGCAAAAACATCAGTCGAGACGGAAAGCCTTCGGCAAGAGCTATTGCAGATGCGACTTGACTTTCAACACAAACTAGATGAACAAGCGATCAAGTTCCATGAGACTCTACTATCCCAGGAGGGAAAACGAAAAGAAGACCTCAAGCGACAAAATGAAGCAGCTCTACGGGCAAGCCAAGCGCGCTTGAAGATGAGCGCCCATGAAAACGCTTGTATCCTTCTCCTAATGCAATTACAACGAGGCCATACCTACGGAACCATTAAGTGTACAATCCAACCTGGTGGTGGCCGTGATATTGCTATCTGCGACCAATGTTCGAAGCTCTTCAATGCATTCGGCATGTACAGTAAGTATTCTTCTCACCTTTCCAGCGATTAATTCTAACAGGATTAAAGGATGTAACATTTGTAGAGGCGCCAATTTCAATGTATGCGATCCGTGCTATGGTAAAGGCAAGAAATGTTTGAATGAAAAGCACATGCTCGTTTGGCGAGCTGTTCCTCCTATCCAAGCGCCAGAGAAATGTCTAGCTAAGAGTACCGACATGTCTGCGAGGTTGTGTAGTCGTTGCGAGAAGAAACTGCTCCAGGTTTATCTTCGTAAGCTAAAGTCAGTTCGGTATCTCAGCCTCTGTTGACTAACTTCATGCAGATTGTTGTGAATGCAACGACGATAATTATCGTCTATGTATAGACTGTGTCACTGATGGTAAGATATGCAATAAATGGTGGTGGCAAAGCCATTCGATGTCCATACATATCAAAGAATGAGTACAGTCTGTTCGCGCAAGCCGCCTCGCCCAAAAACATTGCGCAAAGTTTGCATACTCATGCTTCCGAAGATACAAGTTCATACGTGTTAGTTGAAAGCTCCATCAGCCTGTGGGCGTGACGTGCCTTGGATAAAGATTCACGGTCGATGAACCGAGCAACACAGATATTTTTGCGATCGCAAGAACACCAAAGAAAATTTGTTGCACTGAAGCGAGCTGGCAGATAGAGTGACAACGTGACGTTGATAGCGACTTGCTTCTTATGTGAAAAATTCAACGGGCCCAAGCGTGCCACGATGGCTGTCCATGGACCTTCTGGCGTCGGAGTAGTGGCTGCTTCTACCTACCCGGCATCTGAGCGTAGAGCGATTCTTGTGCTGCCGACTGTCATAGAGGCAGTCTTCATATCCCAATGAAGAGGTTATCGACTCGGACATGCTGCGTATGGACTTGTGCAAGTGATTTGACGGTATCGTCCCATCCGTGTTGCCATCTCCGAGATCGAGTGATAGACGAGGGGTTTCGTATGCCACCCCTTCCGACGCTCAAGGTGACGACGCCGTGGAGTCGTCACTAACCGGTGGAAGGGTTGTGAGACATTGGTATCGACGTGGTTTGGTGGTGCTGGCTCTATTATTGGCTCGTCGCCACTGTTGCCGGAATATCACGTCTCTGGCAAGGACACATACATGGCTTCATAGAGATCAAACAAGTCGGACTCTTCCAGATGGCCATCGTCAACATCCATTGCTCCGTCTGAGCTGTCGCTGCTGGTAGAAAGTTCTACGGGCGGCGGTTTGAAGCCACCGGACCCCGCACCTGAGGCCTACCTCGCGTATCCGCCTACCCTCAAGCGACACGTGCTTTGCACGTCCAGAATGACAACCTACTGCGCTTCCCGGGACCGATCTACCAAACCAAGAGGCGACAGCGAGCACTCTATGCATCAGCTCGCGCAATGTTGCATGACGCGTGGGCGTTAATGAGAAGGTCGAGTAGGCAGACTTGGACAGTGGGCAAGGTGCTGATCACAACAAAGGGGCTACTGGCAGTAGAGCTGATAACCTAAGTATTTGTGCTCATAATCGGTATGCAGATAGGAAGATTGCTGCATACAGGCAATTGAGGAACTTATGATAGTTGCATAAGTAAGGGTTGGGCTTACCGTCCGCTCAGTTATGTACAAGCAGTGTACCGGACTCTTCCAGATGGCTATCGTCAACCTCTATTGCTCCGTCTGAGCTGTCGCTGCTGGTAGAAAGTTCAGGCACATGATGTATGTCTCTGCTCTTTCTGAAGTATAGATTGGCAAGAGCTGTGGTTTGCGAAAAGGTCGGCACCGGAGGTCGGAGGGATAGCATATATGTTATACTAGTGTTGGTAGTGCTTCAGGCACCGACGTATGACAGGCTTGGGAGCTAGAGTGGCGTGAGGGATAAACTTGACTGCATCCAACAAGTAAAGTGCATCTAGATTGTCGAATGTCTGGCATGAGGCACGGCAGCCCTCGAAGAGTTCCAGTAAGAGCTAAGACATTTCGGGTTGGCCGAGGGGACGTGCACGGGGTCTTATCTAGGACAAGCTCAGGGGTGTAATCTCCACCCCGTATACCTTCGTATATGGAGGATCGACCAAGCTTTGACACGCACGCTAGCATTTTTCTTGGTTCCTGCTTAATCCCATGAGCTAGAAATTAGCTTCGATGCAAACCTCAATAGCAACGTCTCAGATGTCCCGTTGACCCATTTCGCAAAGATGGCAGAGTCTGACGGTATCTATCAAGGGGACATCCGGCCTCTGGGCCATCCTCCAAAACCTTCTTGTCAGCCTCAATCTCGATAATACGACGTTTGTCCGCGCTCCTGCTAGCGCACGACCCAAGATAGATAGCTCACCCAAAAAGGGATCCAACTCGTATCTACCTAGTCAGGCACACTACCCTTTTCCGCCCGTTCGAGCCGAGTCGACACTCAGTTCGGCTGGAATGCAGGATGAACGCGCTCCTATTAAACTGTTCCCCCCGCAGCCAAGAGGACTTTCTTCTTCTCACAGGTCTTCCAACCTCGCAACCTAACCAGTACACTCGTTTTTTGACGACCGATTAATACCACACTCTTTAATATTTAATAATGTCTTCCATCATCCGCAACCTCCTCGCGCTCAGCGCTGTCGCCGCTGTCGCCGTCGCTCAAGACCCAGCCTCGCCACCCCCCAAGCTCGACGCTCCCTGCGCCGATGCCGTCATCTTCATGGCCCGCGGTAACACTGCGCCGTACCACGACTGGCGTACATTCCCCTACGCCGACGCTACGTGCGCCAAACTAAGGGCTGAGGGCAAGACCTGCGACTACATTGAGATTGTATTCCCGTACGGCGGCGACTACTGCAAACAGATTGGCGAGGGAGTCCGCAACGGTCTATCCCAGATCACTGCTTTCAACAAGAAGTGCCCTTGCACGCACCTCATCCTCAATGGCTTCTCTCAGGGTGCCTGGATTATGGGTGATGTCCTTGCTGGACCTGGTGGATGCTCCCAGATCACCACTGGTCTAGACCCTACCTCGGCTCCTGGTAATGCTAGTAAGTATTCCTGACATGACACACTCGAACCTTGGACAGTGCTAACGTGGTAACTTAGTTGCTGCTGCTCTCCTCTGGGGCGATGTCAAGCACGAGAAGAACATGCCATACAACGTTGGCGACGGCTCTGATCTACAGAAGAACGGTCGCGACGCCACCTCTCTTGCGCGCCT
>Ga0058698_10001174_pt1 | contig 12340 bp, 12 predicted proteins | sample AgamicAsSfe_FD_67288 | JGI IMG/M metagenome (GOLD analysis project Ga0058698, IMG submission 67288) | Agave microbial communities from Guanajuato, Mexico - As.Sf.e | ecosystem: Host-associated > Plants > Phyllosphere > Phylloplane/Leaf | place: Guanajuato, Mexico | collected 2012-05-30
TCCCCCTACGTTCCTGCTCGAAATCAACCCACCGCCTCATAACAATCTTGCTACTATCGAACTCTCCTTCCTCATCTCCATGTCCTCCCTCTTTCTTGCCTCCCACAGCCCCGGCAGTCTTTCTCGTGTCTCCCCAGCTGAAATCGTCGAATTTCCAATATGCATAAGCTGGGAGGATGCCGTTCCAGATGGGCAGAGCGAGGAGGTAGATGAGCATCCAGAGGACGTAGGACCAGCGGGAGGCCGTGAGGACGATAAGGACGGCGGGGAGGCCGAGGATCAGGCAGAGGAGGATTAGGGGGATGGTGGGGATGGGTTGGTGGGTTAGGGCGTCTACTATTGTGCGGACGACTAAGGGGAGGAAGAGAGGTTAGTATTGAGTTTGGAGGGTGCAGACGGCGGGACTTACTGAGGTAGATGGTGAAGGAGATAGCGGCGGGAAGGACAAGCGTGCCAATCAGCTCGATAGCAACGACGAATTGCATACTGAAGCAGAAAGTGCCGCAAAGATCACGAACGAGGACGAGCTCCATCAGATTGTGGATGGTACTGTTAATCCATCTGCGGCGCTGCGAGAGGAGGACGTTGAATTGGTTCGGCACAGTCGTCTTACAAACCGCCTGTGGCACAAAGACTTGCTTGCGCTTGGGGAATGTCCTGAGCATGAGAGTGGTGAGGTATCGGTCTTCTCCGAGGAGGAGCAGATTCTTCTTGTGGAGGGTGTCGACAACGTTTTCGGAGTAGTGCTCGACAATGTCGGGGTTGGCGAGGATGGGCACCCAATAATTTTGGCCACCTTTGGGGGCTTTGATGCGGTACATGGAAAAGCAACCTGGGAGACAGGTTACACCACCAAAGACGGACTCGAAGGACTTGGCAAGGTGGTGAGAGACAAAGTACTCGAAGACCTGAATGGCTGTCACCCAGGATTCTCGCTTGTTGGCAATCTTGGTCTCACCACAGAGACCCATGATGTCTGGGTCGATAACCATTGCTGAAACCATGTGAGTGAGGCAGTCAGGAAATACTGTCGTATCGGCGTCGACCATGAGAACGACCTCATAGAAATCTGGTGAGATTCCAGTAATCTTCCAGATACCATTGAACATTTCATATTCGAGCTCAGTCATGCGCTCATCGAACATGACCTTCTGGAGGAAAGACATGAGAATGATCTGACTGTCGCGCTTACCACGATTACCAGGCTTGGACAAGGATGATTCTGCAGGTGTGCCACATTTGACGACAACAACCATGGGAACACGTTGCTGCTTCTCGCCTGGAATTCTGGAGTCCTCACCGTAGTCGTAGAAACCACAGTATACCTTTGCCATGTTGTGACGCTTCGAGCCACTGGCCACGGCGACATACGAGAAAGGCTGAACCTCGTCAGGTAGGACTGTATGATCGCGCATCATCCCAAGGACGATATCAGGCGTAGCGAACTCTTCTCCATGACCCTTGACCATGCCGTCACAGATGACGAGGAGGATCTTGTGGCTGTTGGGGTAGTCCGTGGTCGCAACAGAGTCCAGAGTAGTGCGAATAGCCATTGTACCCTCAGAATAACAGGTAACAAGGCAGATTGCGTGAGCTAGAGGATAGCCGTATGGCTGCCATTCAGCCGGAGGTTGAGGGACAACAGCCTCATGAATAAAGCCAGCTGGACCTGCGCTATCAGGATCAGGCATCATGCTAGAGTATCGTTGCTGGTCATTCTTCTCAGACATCATCATACTCGCACGGTTATCTCCAAATTGAGGCAGCGATAGGTCACTAGGTCCATATACAGAGTTTGCAGAGAATATCCTGGATGCCGAGTTCTGGTTTTGAGTGACCATAGTCATCGGAGCACCCTTTACTTTGCCGGTTGTGCGGTCTATTGCGTAAGGACTGGTAAATCTGGAGGTCGTTGGGAGCAGTGTGCTCGAGCGCTTCGACCTTTCTGACATGGCAAAGCCAGCAGGATCTTCAAGTTTCGGTGGTGCACGATAGATGTCGTCGGCCCAGTCCTCAATCTCCTGCTTGCGCTTCTTATCATTGGGGTCCATCGATCCACCTTTCGCAGCATACCTCCTGCTGAGAAACCATTGGAATACTAGTGCCAGAAGAAACTTGATGAACACGACGGAAAGAATGAAAGCCAGGGCCACATACAGTACGACGCTAGAAGCAATGCAGCCAACAGTCAATGTATCCACAGAGCCGACCTTGATGATCTCTGAAAAGCACTGTGCAATCTGCTTGTCCTCTGCGGTCGTTAATGTCATCGTCACATCCGAACCGCGTAGTGCACTGTTCTGACGCAACTGGTCGAAACGTGCAGGATATGACACCTGCGAAGTGTTGAACCAGCTGAGCAGATCCAGATCCATAACATCAGAGCCGTAGACAACCAGATTGCGGCTACTATTCCTGACATCATCCCAAGTGTAGTAAACGTCGCTAGCAGTTTGGAGGTGATAGTATGCTTGTCGAGCAGGGCTTGACAAATGGCAGGCGTATCCAAGGTAGAACGAAATCGTTTCATTAGGCTTGCTCGAGCCATCCTGATTGTAAGCATTGCATGGAAAGTACCATCCCAGGTTGCCATCGGTATCAGTAGGAATATCTGATCCAGGAGCTGCTGTGATCAGGTTCTTGCAGTTGCCATTGACATTCTGGAACATGAAGCTCGCATCCATTCCAGAGTAGCGTTCGGGCAGATCCCAAAGCACGTTAGCACCCAGGGTGACTCCCTTGGCAGCAGGATGGCTTGATTTGCTAAGATCATATGCCTGGCCGTGAATGATCAGATAGCCACCGCCGACGTCATTAACTCGCAACCTGTTCTCTGAGCTTGTAGGACATACTACAGCACTAAAACCGAAGGTGATGAATCCAACAAAGCCGCAGATTAGCAAGATGATACTGATCAAGCCCATCTTTTCACGCCATGCTTCTTGTGATGCTTTCTGAGGTTTGCCGAAAAGTTTCAAGACACTGTCAGGGCACCAAATCGTGACTAGATGATACCAAGCCTTCCATAAGCTCGGTCCTTGCGCTGGTTGTTGCTGCTTCGTCGATTTAGCTCGGGGAAATGGTTGATCAGGTATCTTTTGTAATTTCTTCGGTCCTCCTCTACCACGACTTTCTGATCGTCGTCTTGAGCGTGCCCTGTTTATGGGCGATCCTTCTGCGCTGCCCGATGTATTACTCTCTTCATCCTCAATGTCTTCTAGAACCGGATCAGCGCCTGTGGTTGAAGGCTGCACACTCATGTTCGCAGCATGTTTTATGTAGTGGTAATTGGAGTCGTTCTTGTCGACGCGCCTGCGCTCCGGCTTGATCAAACTCCTCTTACGATGTAGTTCGCCCGATTGACGGTCGGATGACATCCTATTGGGTCGTACTCTGTAGTTTATCTCTCGGACTGAAGGATCCCCGTATCTTGCGTCGGGGCTGAAGTCGAATGCTTTGGGAGGGTCGAAGCGTCCTCCTTCTAAGTCTGCGGATATTCGTCTCGAGGAAGGGAGAGGAGCCTGTTGAGAGACTTGGCGGCCATGTCTCTCAGGAGAGCGGATGGCCCGCTCTGGGCGGCTAGGGTAAGACATATTCTTTCTGTTCCATGTGTCAGTCATTGTGAGACCTGGGGGCCTGGGGCGATGTCCTCGAGGACCTGCGATTCACTGTAGGTCGGATTGTCAAACATACCTGGAGTGTGCTCGTCGAAGCAATGTGCTTGGGTCTGCTTGCTAAGGAATGTAGATGGTGGATCACGAGAAAGGAAACCGCAGGAGGCTTCGTCCAAGGAAAGAATGAGAGACAGAGCACCCAGATATCGAGGAGACAAACAGTAACCTACTTATGCTGCTGTCTTGGCCTGCCTAGTGGTACGATATACAAGACAAGCCCAGCAGTCACTACTCGGCTGTCGAGTCCACGCCACGCTAGAGCCAGGATACAGTGGAGTCGCGTACTAAAGATAATTCGCGTCGAGTCCCGTTGCTGGACCCTTATTTGTAAATAAAGATCTTGGCCCCGAGATTCAGCCTCAAGGTTGTCTTCCTACACACGAGTACTCGCTCAACAACACTTTCATTGCATGACTCGCTTGCATCACTCTATTACACGACCTCTCGAGATTGTTCACGATGGAGCCCAACAATCATAGCAGCGCTCTGAGCAGGGTTGATAGAGCCGGAGATTGTTCTTGCTGTAGATAAAGGGCAAAAAAGACTCGCATCTTGTGGCGTTTCTTGTGATATCATGTAGAGTGGCCGGCTGTACAAGCAAGCCAGCAACAACAAGTTTGTTGGCTTTGAATCAATGAGCTCAAGGTACAACACCACCGCTAAGCATCGTGAAGGAGGGAGCCACGGCTTATGGACAATCATGCCTTCTCGAAACAGTATGGCCTCGTTATCGATAAGGCGATCGTCATACATGTACTGTAACGTGTTTCAGATGTTCATCTTCATCTCATCTTGTCTTCCTCAAACACCATCCCACAAGTGAGGCTCATTCTCCTGCCAGCGTCACGGTCTAGATCTCATCACGTTAGCAGTCATGACAGACTATAAGCTATCAGCTAGCCTGCAAGGCCACGAGGACGATGTGCGTGCGTTCCACCATTCCCTAAACCTCCACAACTCACTTGCCTTCAAGACTTAGACTCACACCTTTCCAGGTCCGCGCCGTTGCCTTCGCCAATCCTCGAACTCTTCTCTCCGCCTCTCGCGATGCTACTGTGCGCGTTTGGTCACAAACTTCTCCTCAACCTCCCACATACTCCGACACCATTGCCTCTCACGGCAGCGCCTTTATCAACTCCCTCGCATATGTACAACCATCGGCGACACATCCTGACGGCCTCATCATTTCCGGAGGAAAAGACGCAATCATAGATGTGAGGCGACCTGGGCAGCCACCAGATAGCGATGCATACAGGATGTTGTTAGGACATCAGGGCAATGTCTGTGCTTTGGATGTTTGGCAGAATGAGAAAGCAGATGGCGTGTGGCTAGTCAGTGGAAGCTGGGATGCAAGTGCGTGTGTGTGGGATGTGGAGAGGGGAGAGCAGATATCGACGCTGGAAGGGCATGAAGCCAGTGTCTGGGCGGTGCTTGCATATGGAGAGGATAGGATTATAACAGGTGTGTATCAACGCTGGAAGAGCGAACTGACCATGCTGACAAGAAACTCAATTAGGATGCGCCGACAAGTTCATTCGAATATTCACAAAAAGTGGCAAGCTGATCAAGAAATTCAAAGGTGGCGATGATGTAGTTAGAGCGCTATGTCGACTATCGGAAAGTGCAGCGCCTGCACAATTTGCATCAGCCGGCAATGATGGCGTGATACGAGCGTGGACACTTGAAGGTGCCGAAGTTGCACAACTCCGCGGGCACGAGAACTTCATCTACTCAATCGTAGCATTACCGAATGGAGAGCTCGTGAGCGCATCGGAAGACAGGACGGCAAGGATATGGCGAGGCACAGATTGTGTGCAGACAATCACGCATCCTGCGATATCGATCTGGAGTGTGGCTGTCTGCCATGAGAATGGTGACATTGTTACCGGTGCGAGCGACAAGATTGCGAGGGTTTTTAGCAAATCGACGGAACGACATGCAGATGCGCAGACAATACAAGCATTTGAGGAATCCGTCAGATCATCATCGATACCGCAGCAAGCATTGGGTGAACAGATCAACAAGGAACAACTACCAGGGCCGGAATTCTTGACCTCGAAGTCGGGAACAAAAGAAGGTCAGGTACAGATGATCAAGGAGCATAATGGCAGCGTAACAGCACACACTTGGTCTTCTGCAGCAGCACAATGGATCAATGTTGGCACCGTTGTTGATGCAGCAGGCGGTGGTGAGAAGAAGGAGTTCATGGGGAAGCAGTATGACTATGTGTTTGATGTGGACATTACAGAAGGTGCACCTCCACTCAAGCTGCCGTACAATCGTGGGCAGAATGCTTGGGAAGCAGCGCGGAAGTTCATTGAGGACAACGAGCTGCCATTGTCATACCTCGACCAAGTTGCGCAGTTTATCGAAACGAATACACAAGGTGCGACGATAGGTCAAAGTGGTGGGCAGCAACCTCAAAGCGCAGCACAAGATCCATGGGGAACGGATTCACGGTATCGACCTGGTGAGTTGGGTACAGGTGAAGCAGCTTCTCGACCCAAAACACTACCACAGAAAGAGTATCTCAACATTGTGTCAGCCAACTTTCCTGCCATGAGCAAGAAGATTCAAGAGCTCAATAGCCAACTCCTCGAGTCAGGCGACAAAGGCATCTCACTCAATCCCAGCACGATCTCATCCCTTTCAACCTCATTGAAGGCTTTAGAAAAGAGTCTCGCACCCAGCGCAACGGCATCTTCACAGTCCGACGACCCATCCTTCACCTCCGCCGTCTCAACCGCCATTTACATCTCAACACAATGGCCCGCCGCAAGCCGTATCCCCGGTCTTGACCTCTACCGCCTCCTCGCAGCTGTCTCTCCCTCCAGCATCACGACAAAAGACCCCGTGGAAGTCTTCGCAGCCGCATCAGCACTATCGCCGAGCTCCGCACCAACCAATGCCCCGACTGCGATGCTTGCCCTACGCTTCTACGCCAACATGTTCGCGCACAGCTCTGGTCGTGACTACGCACGCAGCCACATGTCAGCCATTGTCTCCTCGACCTCCTACGCCGTCTCTGCCTTTCTCTCCAATCGCAACGTCCTCGCTGCTGCAATGACGGTCGCGATCAACTACGCCGTGCTGCTCACTACCGAGAACGTGGAAGGTGCCGATGCTTGCATCCCGCTTGTCGAGGCAGTGCTGAAGGTATTGGGAGCCAAGGAGGTTACCGATTCGGAAGTGCTATATAGAGGACTAATTGCGTTGGGGACGTTCATGAGTGTCGAGCAGGTGAGGAACAGGGTTGAGGCCGCGAGAGTCAGGGATGCCACTAGTAGGATTGAGAAAGTGGCGAAGGAGCCGAGGATTGTGGGGGTTTGTGGGGAGGTGAGGGGATTGGTGTGAAAGGAAGGTGTGCTGGAAGTTGAGAGGGCGGTGTGAGAGGCTGGGTGGAGATGAAAGTGACGTGCTTGTCGTGCGTAGAAGACTGTAAAAGCATTGATTGTTGAGCACTGAGATGGTGTTGTGCATCGAATATGCATAGACCAAATTCGCCAGCATGACTTGTATCACTACATCCATGACTGATTTCCATGGCTGACCTTGCTTTGGAAGTGATAGAGATCTGGAGAGATGACCACTACCACGGTTGACCTTGCTTTGGATTAATAGACACCTCGAAGAGGTTTTACCGTGCCTGCGGGCGTGAAGCTTACAAGCACTCAATCCCAGCGACACGCAGAACATCTGAAGTGTAGTTCAAACGTGTATATCCATCGTCACTGAAGCTTGCAATCAACTCTATCAATTCTCTCTCGCTTGACCTTGCTGAAGAAGTGCTAGAATTCTCGAGAAAGTGCCGCTCACTCTATGACTGCTGAATGTGAGAATCTATCACGAGAAGTGGAGACTATTATGCAGGGCCATGATATTTGGACACGCTTCACACTCTCTTCGTTGTAAGACCTTCGATCGATGCTGAACATTCATTCACTTCCAGCTCTTTTCGGCCCTGAGCCTAAAGGGCGGAATGGCATAACCACCGCACATGTGCTTCTCCACGAATCAATCGGATGACGAAAAGAGAGAGAGGATATATTCTCTTCGTAAAGACTAACATTACTTCTACACATTTGTTCCGCATATCTATACTCGTTCCTCACGTCTCTACAGCGCCTCCCCCGTAAAATTCGTCGTCAGCAAATTCGCATTTCCGGGCAGCAAGAACGGCTTGGTCTGTTCGAAAACATCATCAGCATCAGCATATATCGGTCCATTCATCAAGATTTCCCAAACATCGACATTTCGGCAACATTTCGACAACATACCTTTGGCAGATTCGCAATGACGTCCGAGGGCAGGTGGAGGTGGTCTTCGACGACCTGTGCGGGAGTGAGGCCGAGCCACTGGTTCACGCTGATGTCGGTGAAGCGTGGGGCTTGTAGCATTTCGAGGTAGACCAAATCTGGAAGTTTTTCAGTAAATCTGACCATGTTCGGATACGTACACTGCAGCAGCTTGCATACCTCCGGTGCCGGTGTTCTCGATGTAGTGTGCGTTTGTGTCTTGGATATCTTGATTCCTGTCAGTCCTGTAACGATGTGGGAAGGTTGAAAGACATACAGAAGACGTCTCCGGCGGAGAGGTCGAAAGTCTGACCGGCATCGGGGGCTTCGTAGATGGTGAATCGTCCCTGACCGCTCAAGACGTAGGACCATTCGTCGCTCGTGGGATGCCAGTGGATCTCCCTATCGTTATGCAATTAGTTGCCCAGTCAAGAGTTGTCAGGTTGAAAGTAAAAAACTTTACCTCATGGCGCCTGGGTTCAACGTCACAAGCGCAGCAGCGAAGTTGGCCGCAATGGGGAAGGACGTGGAGTCGATGATCTTGACAGAGCCACCTGGGACCTCGTAGGGTGCTTGCTGGCTGAAATGATAACCTGAAAAGAATCAGAAATCGTGAACAACATGATTTCACAGTGTGTGTTCTGCTCACTGTAGGAAAGAGACTTGGGGATGTCTCCGGCAGGGCCTGTCGTGTTTTGCGCAGCAGGGTCCTCAGGAGGAGGCGTTCCAGGGAAGATGTATAGCTCTCCACTAGCTGGGAGGTTGTTAGCACGGGAACGACTCGACTTGAGAGATGCTGGAGAATGCTGGGCAATGCTGGAGAGTGCTGGAGGGAGGGGGGGAACTACATACGGATGTTATTGAAGGCGGAGACGTCTGTGCGGAAGTTCTTCGCCAGAACTGACTTGGGAATGCGCTGGAAGAGCTCGGAGACGAGGGAGGTGCCGGAATCGGAGAAAGAGCCGTCGTCGAAGATGAGGAGGAACTCTGCGCCGTTCTCGAGGGCTTGAATGAAGTCAGTACGTAGCCGTATGTTCGAAGAGGTCAATTCTTGCCTTGAATACTGTGAGGCTCGCCCGCGGGGAAGAACCAGACATCTGGAGGAGTAGATGTTAGTCGGAAACTGCGATACTGAGTGACATGGAAAGTTGACTTACCACCAGCTTGCAGGTCGTCCTCGAAGACTTCGCCGGCCTCGTTGCTGCTCACGAGGCGGACTGATCCATTCAGCATCAGCGACCACTCGTTGGCTTGGTGCCTAACCTTCTGTTAGTCTGATATCTTTCTCATGTTTTCAGAGGGCTAAAAAAACCAGTGAAGCTCTCTGTAGGCATTAGGGCTCAGCCTCATATCGACACCAGCCATTGCAGTGGCGACTGGAAGCGAATCGGTGTTCTCTTGCCTCCTTGGTGGGTATCAGCAAAATGCCAAGACTTTTGGGAAAAAGTCATAAAAGACGACTTACGCCCATCCGGCTGTTCCTGGTGTTCCGTGGCGGTTGTGCGAGAGCCCAAGGGGCCACTTAGAGTTATCCACACTTCCCGAATCGGTGCCAGGAGGAGCGTAGATGTCCGAGTTCAATTGCTCATACTGATATGTTCTTGGTCCAGGATCCGTAGGACTGTCCGTGGACCCACGAATGGGCTGAAAATTCTGCACACCATTAAAGTCAAGATAGAGCCCTAAATCATCATCTTCGCTCTGCCCCGGAGCCAGCTCGAAGTCTGATGTCGGGATTTGAGAAGTGGCAGTCTCGACGGGGTTCTGGAAAATGAAGATATAAGTAAAGGACGTGAGTCTTGGCACTAAGACTGAAGACTCACTGCTGGATTGAAACCAATTAGGGAAGCTGGGCCACGAGGATTGCCGGAAGCACCTGGAGGACCGGGAGAGTCGACGCTTGGGACAGCAGGAGGGTCCGAGTAGACTTGACGGGCCAGAAGAGGATTGCCCTTTGGAGGAAGGCGGGCAGGCGCAGCGAAAGTGCTGGAGGCAAGAAGGAGAGCTGTGAAGCTGGAGAGCATGGGCGATTGGGTTCGCATTTTCGCAGGGAAAAGCTGTCACGGTGGAATAGGAAGTGAGAAGGAGGAAGAGAAGCTGGTAGGATAATCCAAGGTGGTGGCGGGGTTACAGTATTGTATTTCTATGTAAAAGCACCAAGCGAAGCACGGAGCCCGAGCCCGGAGCGAAGGAAGCTATGGCAGCAATCATCGTCATGGACTGTCGCCCATGTTGCTAGTAGTGGGGGGGACAAGTGCCTGTCAAGGATGGCGTCGATCTACTGATCAAAGTGAGCCGATGAGCCGGGCTTCTTTCCAGGGCCACTTCGTAGTATAACTTTGGCGCTGACACTACTAACATTCAGCTTAGTCTCAAAGTCCACGGGACTCGTCAGCTGGCGATACGATATGGCAAGCTGGAAGCAGTGGCGAAAGGAAAAAAGATCGAATGATCCAATGCGAATAATGACGTGGTGGTTTACTACTCCGCTCTCGATCTAGTGCCAAGCCGTGACAAGCTTCGCCGTTCTCGGACCAGGTGCCGGTGCCAGCGATCACGTGCCGGAGATCTGGCCGGCAAAGTCGTCGGCAGACGGTGACCTTCACGTGATGAGCTCACGACATGTGCCGCACATGATGAAACAAGCCTCTCTCACTTCTCACTGGGCGGACTGCGCCCAAGAGTCAATGGAAACGCACGCGGTGGTGAGATGATGCTGGCACACGAATCGAGTGAGATGTCCAGACACGTCTGCGATCCTAACCCTCGAGGCGAACCCCTTCACGGCACACTTTCCAGGACGTTTACAGACTTATAATCAAGTGTCATGACGGCACCAGTCGGCAGTCCGTTAAGAGATGTAACCAAATCATGGTCTGCGGACGCGCCATTCGTTGCGAAATGAGCATGACAGGGCGAGATCCGGAGATGATTGTGGGACAGGCCGAAGTGCGTGAGGACTTGCGGTGAAGTTATGTCTGTACAACTCGGCATACAAGTACTCTATGGAAGCTGACACTGATGACCAGATATAGAAATGACACGGTGTCAAAAGGCCTGAAGATTGTGATGTTTCAGCTGAAAGGCTTCGTCGATGCTTTACATGACAAAGTTCTTACACCAGCCGTGACTATATTACTACGTACATGCGTCGCAATACATAGCGATTGGCAGAAGAGTTAGACAATCCGAGTTTAGCACTGGTAAAGCATTATTGATTGAATATACGCGTCTTTCCGTGTTGACGCGTCGGCGGCCACCTTGTGTCAACCCTGAACCTGACATGATTCCTACTTTCACAATGTGGTTTCCTCACCTTCATCACATCTGATGCGCACATAACCTTCATCCCTCATCCTTGCTCCTCCACGTACCAACATGACTGGTAGAGGTTCAAAAGCTGGATTCTGCTGTGGACTGCAGACGATGTACTTGCCGCTGTCAGAAACAATCCAAATCAGAACTCAGAGCAGAAGGCGAAAGCGCTTTCGAAGTCATGGCATGCTTTTCTTGGTATATTTTCTCTCACGCCCTCTCCATAACTAGGATCTTGGAGCGTCACGTAGTCTGTGCTGAACATCAAAATCAAGTTAAACTCTTCGAAGCTCGCTTGAAGCTGCGACCGCCACCGCCAGCGATCGTGATGATCAAGAGATTCGCGAGCTTCTCGCTAGTGCCAATCCCACTGACGTTCTACTTGACTCTGACCAGAAGGTAATTGCAAAGATTTTAGCCTAACGTGTGGTGGATGTTGTACTAAAGCAGACTGTAAAGCAGAGCCCACATCCGCTGCCGACGACATCTATAAGCAGTCCATCTGGCCCGTCCGCCAATGCTTAGCTCCTGTCAAGACGCCGATCCGAAAAGGTGCTTCCAACATACCAAGTCGAAGCCTTTCCACGTCGCCCAAGCCTTGCAGAGTCCCTGCCATCGCAATGTCATCCACAGCACACAATAATCGGCCCCATTCGCCCAATGACTTTGCTCTTCGCGCCGGCAGGTTGCCATAAGCTTCGATTGCATGTTTGCCGCTTTGTCATGATGGTGCGGTGGATGTGCAAATGTGCTAAGCGCTACGGGAATGCAGACGTGCAGAACAAGAAAGTTGGGAGTGTACGAGAGGACGCGACACGAATGAAGACTTGAGTACCACCATGATCTGATGAATAGGCTTGCGATCATGTACAGGAAAGAATGACAGCCAGCATGGAAGAAATCAGGTTATTACAGTCTACTCCATGACCACCTTTTCCAGGCAGAGACGCCCTTCCAGAAGTCATTTCATACTGACCAGTGATCAGACGCGTCCAGGTAAAGAGTGCACGGACGTGAGGATTAGAATGCTATGCTACGCGTCGACGGTCACCTGCA
>Ga0058698_10001175_pt1 | contig 12333 bp, 15 predicted proteins | sample AgamicAsSfe_FD_67288 | JGI IMG/M metagenome (GOLD analysis project Ga0058698, IMG submission 67288) | Agave microbial communities from Guanajuato, Mexico - As.Sf.e | ecosystem: Host-associated > Plants > Phyllosphere > Phylloplane/Leaf | place: Guanajuato, Mexico | collected 2012-05-30
GAACATGCGTTGTGTTGGTCGGAAACCAAGCACGCTTGATGAAGGTGACGAATTTAGATACCCGTTTAATACAAACGAAAGTTTCCATACCACATTTGCGTCTCTCTGACTAATTGCTTGTGCTTATCGAAAAAGGTAGTCTACCAACACCGAAATCTATCTCTCCATCTCCTCGTATCCCGTCGGCTGCCGTAATAATAATCATCTTCGTCGGGCTCAGCATCGTACCTTCTGACCTGTCTTCCCGAGCCGGCATGCGTATATATATGTTCTCGTACACCCCAACCATCGCGGTAGCCGTTGTAGTCGAATTCTGGACCGTAGTGGTATCTTCATCCTTATTGTCAGTGATAACCGAAAAAAAGGCGATATGTAGAACGACGTATGCTATCTAAGTGAGACGGTGAGAGAGAATTATTCACGTAGCACGATCATAACGATAACTATCCGGGCTACCTAGTGTGCCGCGGATACTTTGGCAACGACGCGGTTGGACAGGTCGCCACGGCACCATCCTTTGTATTTGTGTGTGGTATTCGTTGAATAGCGCGGAACTAGTACCTGTTTGATTTTTGTCAAGAAATCAGGGTACTACGGGGTATCTGGACTAGTGGTCAAGGTTGTGGTATGTCAATTATAGAGTTTGTAGAAGAGCGATCACAATGCATAACCAAGTTGGATCGCTATATACCGTGATAGTGGGAGCGTGACTGGGGGCATGGTGATGTGTACTTGGGCTGGCATGGTGAGGTGTCGAGTACGTGCTGCACATCCCCTATGGACAGGGCGGAGGCGTGTCTGGAGGCGGATGAGCACGGCTTGTCGTGGACGACAGACCGTGAAGAGAACATGTGCTGCAGGATATTATGTCCTTCACTGAGAATCCCTCTGTCACTCTTAACTGACAATGAACAAAAGTACTTCTTACAAGTATTGTACAAGACAAAGTGCTTTTCACTCAGTATCGATGGTATAGGCAGGAAGGGGTGATGGAGTCATCTGTGGCCTTTCTAGGAATTATTTGATTAGGCTGGTGTTTCATAGGAGATAAGACGAGGTGCACGAGCATGAAAAGTTGATGTCCTATATTGAGTACGTTGATTCAAACAAACTATGGGTATACAATCTTCTTCATCGCTAGATCCTTATGAAACACATTCTGGTATCTGGGGGTATATGACAAATTTAAGGAAAGACATGAGCTCGTTCGTGGGGGTCGTGAGAAGAAGAGGAAACCGCTGTACTCCAAGTATCGCCCCATTGCGACACAACCAACTTAATAAGTTCAGGAGCGCACAATGCAATCTTCAACTTCCAACTCCACTTCCTCTACACCTTGTAGGGCTTGCGAGCACGGCGCGACTCACGATCTTTTCCGCCGATGCAGAAGCTCGCAATCCAGCCAAGGAGGGCGATAAGCATAAGCGCGGTAGCAGCCCAAGTAAGGGCAAGAAACTTGCCGCCGTACTTTGCATTGAGACCTATCTCACCGCCCTTATCATTGACAATATCGGTGCCCTTAACCATAACCGCAGTGACAAGCGCGCTCGCCAGTCCAATGGCCAGGAACGCAAGTGTGGCGAGAAGGAAGTTGACACATGGAGTGAGTCTTCCATTTCCGATGAAGATTCCAAGAACGCTAGTAATGAGCGTAATAAAGATAAGGCAGATTGCGATGACGTAGAGAACGAACATGGCCGCCATGAGCGCATTGAGTGTGTCGATTCCCGTTTGAATATCATCTGGCCATTGCAGGTCTTGTAGGGTAATGTCTACACCCGTCCTGTTGAGCGCATCCTGAATGATCTGGGTAGGGTCGAACTTGTAGGTAGCCCTGCTCTTCGCGCACTCGGTAACGTTCTTGCTGATGTCGCTCTGACTCAGCGTTGCATTTGCCACTTCTCCAGGCTCATACTGTCCTTGACAGTAATTCAACATGTGTGCCGAGTACCAGTCTTCGACACCAATGCGCTCGCGGAGCTCATCAATCTGTTCATTGATTTCGTTTGTGACGCTATCGGTGATGGAATCAGGGATGAGGTTTATAATCGACGAGAGTGTGGAATCGGAATCTGATGTTGCAGAGGAGATGAGGTTTTGCCCAACAGCAGAAGTGTTAAGTGTGAGGAGAGAGTAGTCTTCCATGAAACCCTTCTTGTGACCCGCGAATAGGCATAGGAATGATAGTATGAGGGCGGCGGTACAGCAGAGCACCGGTAGTATAGCGATAAACCGCATCGTCGTGGTGTTATTGACTTTGCGATTGTGGTGTAGATGTGTGGACGGTCGCGATCGTTTTAGATGCTACTAGTGAATGGCGTTGTATTCAAAGAGCAACGAAGGGCTAAAACGCAGACAAAAGACAGGAAGCGATGGATGGTGAGTTATGTCAAAGACGATAAAGAAAGAGCCAACCACTTATACGTGACGCGCAAATACAAACTTGCAATGCGACGACCGCGCAAAAGACCCACACGTCACTCACTAGGGCCCAGCCATGGCAACAAGCGAATAGCAAACCTGACCAACAGGGCCTCAGCCTCGAGATCAACGTCTTGGAAATACGAATCAGGGCCTATTCAGCACACTGACCACAATGTTGACGTGTTGCTGGGCGTATGTTGTTCAGACCCTGGAACTATGACGCAACGTAGCGCTAAGCGAAGCACTCGCGCAGGGGTCAAGCAGGTACGACTGCAGCATAATAATGCCTAATTTTTTTGGTTGGTCGACAAGGGAAGGCTCTGAAAAAGAAAAAGTATCAAAATGATTCGTCCTGTACTGACTGCAAAGGTGTGGGCAAGAGTGCAGCGCTTGCAAATGTGTCAGCCACGTGGATGTGGGGTGCACAGCCGCAATGTGCGCGTGCGAGTACGAATCGACAAGACTACGGGTGACACAAATAGAAACTGGATTCAACAGAAGCACATTTACGTGAGCAGACGCACCATGGTAGACCTAAGACTTGACTGTCTAAATCGTTTGTATTCGGGTCTGTCGCTATGCTCCCGTCTTCTATTCATGAGGCATCGTCTATCATGATGACCGTAAGTGCATTACATTCGTGAGCGGAGCAGCCTGTGCTCTCAGACTTTTGAGTGGAATCGTTATAAGCGGTTGTGGTAGTAATGTGATGTTGCGCGTTGCGCTTTGGTGTTGAGTCGAAGTCACTTGGCTCGGTGCTACCCAGCCTCATGACGGCGTCTTCTTGGAGTGGTTTGCCGGTTGGGCTGCCGACGATGAAGCAGCGCTGATGCCATCCGTGAAGGGAGAGTATGGGGCCGTCACTGAGTGCGGGGGTGCTCGTTGGCCAGACTTTGTGCGTGGAGGCTCGGCAGATGCTGGCCACTTCTTCTGCTCTTCATGGATCTTGTCCAGTGGTTCTCCGACTATGTGGTACTTTTCCCAATTGATGGGCGGGCATCGCACGATGTTCTGGGGCTGTGGTATCGCGGGGAACTTGGGTGGGTCTGGCTTCGCGTCCATATGCGTTGAGTCCTTGCGCATGTCTGCGCTATTGGTGTCTTCGTCATTGCTACGTGACGAGTCGGCCAGACCCGACAGCGTTGGGGTGAGTATGTCCTGGTAGGAATGGGAGGCCTGGGCTCTCTGTTCCTGCAGCGACTTGACGAAGGCTTGCGGGTCAGACACAGCGGCTGCCTTGAGCTCTTCGAGGGCCTTGAGGTCGCGCTTGCTCTTTTCGCGCTGCAGCTGCAGGAGCGATATGGCGGATCGCAGGGCGATGGCATCCGGGTTCTCTGTCTCGGATATGGCGACAGAGGGCGGCTGCGGTCTGAAGGTGGCAGTGGGCGGAGGGGCAGGGCGGGGTCGGGGTTCGGTGCGCTCCACAGGAGCTAGCTGGGCAGCAGAAGCTGTGGGCGTGAGAGGTGACACGGGCGGGCGGTCAGGAGTGGGCGACTTGGAGCGGTTGCCAGAGTGCTCCGAGGCGGTCGAGGCGTCGCTGGACGAGACTGGGCGCGTCGTCGTGTCGACCAGGAGCGCTGGCATGGCGGCGTAGAGGGAGACGTCTCCAGGCGCAAAGCCGGAGAGTCGTGGCAGGATACCGATCGGCGACCACTCTGCGGTGAAGGTACGAGGGCAGACCGCGCAGAGGCCTAGGAGCTGCTGTGGTAAATCTCCGGCGTGGTTCGCCGCGAGGTGGCGGCGGTTAGGCGCTGTCTAGACTTGTGCCTGGGCCGTCCATGCCAGATGCGATTTGCGATGGGAATGTGTGTCGTTTGAGATTGCGCGCGCGGGAACGCCCACGCAGTTATCGACACGTCGCGATTTGGTTGGGGAGAGTGTGCGGAGCCGGCTGCGGGCGAGAATTTCTTTGGCTGGCAGTCGGCTGGACGGAGAGCTCGGAAGGAGTTCCATCTCGTCTAGGAGACATGTGTACCCGAACATGGATGCTACTTCGGCTTCAGGATGGTATATACCACAATCACAAATCTACTCTAGCCCCCGACGTCGCTTACACTGCTCTCTGGCCGTGCGAGCCATGCTCAGACAGCGACTGCGTGATGCGCCGCTTGTCGGCAGTCTCTGCAGACGACTCGGTCATGTCCACTCGGTCTGCGTCTTGGTCGAGCAGAATGCCAACTCCCTTGGGGACATAGGAGACAAAGTAACAAGCTAAACACGGCACCGGCACGACGCAGCAGCGTCAGTGCGCTCATCTGAAGCTGCTGCCGACTCAGAACCGACATAACGGCTTTCGCGATCTGCCCGTCAGATTGCCAATTTCTGTCTCTCAAAACGCGTCTATCTCGTCCGGCGGCATATTCGCAGATTCACGCAGCCGACCGCCTGCAAGGGTCAGCGAGAGAGAGCGAAGCCACCCATGAAATCCACCACAACGCCATTTCCAGCCCGCCAATGGCGTTGGTCTGATAGACAGTGCCGCGTGGATGGCCATCAGGATCAGTCTCCATGTGTGTAGCGTACCCGCGCAGGGCGGCGTCCTACCACTGTGAGTCGCTCTTGCTTCTTCCTAGCCTTGCGAGCCCTCAAATGCGCCTTCTACTTGCAGAACTTCCAGCTCAATCCAAGCACGCCCGTTTACCTCACCACCCGTCCCGTCCTGTCATCAAACCGTCCCTTCTGCAGCTGCATTTTATCCCTCGCAATGCCACTCAAATTCCTCACTTCTCGACCCTCGACTACCGTCCACTACCTACCTCTACCTGCATGACATGCGCCACGCCTTAGCGACAGCCTGCCAATCAAACGACGATCAAACTGGCACCGACTGGCCGCTAAACCCTAAACGCCCACGCGACCGAAATCACTTTCCTTAGCCATGGCTCCGAGTGCAGACTTAACAGCACAGTCCCCGCTGGCGCGCATGCCCAAGCTGAAGTACAGAAACCCGCTGCCGGCCGACAGCCTTTCGATTGCCTCCGATACTTCCCAAGACAGTGGGCCCCACTCTGCATATAGTCAAGAGCCTCCCGCGACCCCGGATTCAAACGCTCCTTCGAACATCTCCCGTCCTTCCTTCGAAACTACCTCCGTGACGTCATCCAGTCTGGCTTCCATATCCTCCAGCAACTCTTCGTCAAATGGCTCCAAGTCATCGAAGAAGAAGAAAAAGGGCAGCTCCGTGCTCGGCTTCCTTTCTCTAAAGGAGCCGTCTCAAGTTGCTTTGGAGCAATTCGCCGAACAACAGCGCAAGCAGAACGCCAACTCGGGAACATCCACACCCCAGTCCAGAGCCAGCAGCAACTATGTTGGCCAGAAGCTCCCGCCATCTGTACCCAAGGTCAATTCGAAATGGGACGGTGTCCCCGAGTCCGTCAAAAACCGCTACTCGACATCAAGCGCATCAACCAAGGACAATAGAAGCAGCGTTTCGTCCAAGGGCTCCTTCGGCTCGCCTCTCAAACATGCTCCCTGGAACGAATCCAGATTTTCGGTCATGACCGACGGGACTCGTAATCCACCAAACTCAGTCGCCTCCATGTCCTTGTCGAATCTTGCCATGCGAGACGAAGCTTCTGGACTCGGATCCTCGCCATCTACCACCACGCTCCCTGAGATGTCTTACTACTTCCCTGACGACCCCGCTGCATCTGGCGCGTTACCCCCAAGATCTGAGAGCGCAGGCGCAACGTACGATTATACCTCACAACTGCCAGTTCGACTGTCAGACTCAACTTCAAGTGACCGTCCAAGCATGGACGGATCGGTAGACTCCAGACCGCATTCACCTGCTTCTTCAACGACATCGACGGATACAGTTGTCATGGATACTGCAGATACCATCTTCAGAAAACTCAACGACCGACCCAGCCAAGGTGCATGGGGAAGCGGTGCACATGCCGTTCAGTCACCTACTGAGGACAATTCTGATCATGTGCCTGACTCACATGACTTTCTCTTCCAACCCCAGCCTGTCATCGAACGCCGACAAAGTGACCCGCCCACTATATACGAGTCGTCCCTGGCTGCATCGTCAATCCCTCATTATGCCCCTCAACGACCAGTTCAGAATTTCAGTCGGCCGATGGCAACTAGGGGCCCACGACCAGTTCAACGCTCTACACACATGCCACACTATAGGAGGACGCCATCAGCCCCAGCGCTGCCGACCTTGTACGAAGCTTCACTGGCTAGCACCGACGATCTTCGACAAGATCGCGACGATGAAGATGACGATGATTCATATTCGATTGCACCTTCTACCATTGCACCATCTGAGCTCTCCAAGCATTGGTATGAGTCTCCACGTGAACGCCTAGGTCTGGGCAGACGCCTTCAGATAAATGATGTCTCACCTTGGGGGGAAGAGAGAGAGGCCGCAGGTAAGCCCAAGAAAAGTCGATTGTCGATGTTTGGGAAGGCTGTGTCCAGAGGATAGGCTTTGCGGGCAAAGCTTGCGCATTGACTGACTCCCAGTGGGTAGCTTCGTGCGATCCCCAGCGATCATCGACCAGTGCCACACCGACACTCGCGTCCTGATACGCCAACTTATGTACAAACTTTTGCGATTAGCGATATCCAGCATTTTCCTCGCTTCGGCGACCTTCATGTACGGCGGCATTTCTGGACGCCAGTTTCTTCAACATAGATACCCATTTCACGAATCTTACATACCCGCTTCTTAATAGATACGTCAATCCACATGGCCCTCTAGGTAATGTAGTGCTTAGTTTGTTTTCTTGTAGGGCTGATCCTCATTATGATCGCATTCCGATCGGGGTGTCAAGGAGCTGCGCGGATCGCGCGTCCATTGGAAGCTTGGACATCAGGGACTTCTCACATCACATCATGGGGCGTACTATAATGCAACGTTTTGCGTCCATCACATGCTTTTCATGCAAGCCATGGCCTCACTAAGTGACCCCTACGAACCCTTTATTGCTTCTGCCGCCGTTCTTCGGCCCCACAGTTGGCGCATATGCCTCGTGATCGCCAGGTCCGTCGAAACCTTAACGATTAGATCCACTCCCTTGCAGTATCGCGAGAGCACGCCTTTTTACCTTTACATTTGACAGGCCTAATGTGATTCGCCTAGCTGACTTAATTCGATGCGATCAGTCAATATCCAGTGAATCAACTCGGTACAGTCGCCGAGCAGGTCAGCCCGCATCTGGTATATAACACGATCCAATAATACACAGCACATCTACTCGACATTCGGATCTCACATAGCACGCTTATGGAATGCATCTTCTCCCTCGGCTGACCTGCTGCGCATGTGACAAGGCATGTATCGCCCCTTTCGAAATCTTCCTTCCATCAGCCTGAATAAGTCATGATGCCACTAAGCTGATTGCCGACGTACACCCACTAAAGTAGCTTTCTCCAGATCATCGTGGAGTATCGTAGTACCCCCTTGCGACACTAGCCTAATCGACAGGGCAGATTCGACCATCTCCAGGTTACCCATGACCAAGCGTCGTGTTATTTCCGAAAGAGAGAGCGACTGTCCATACTCTGGTAAAGATACTTCTTGATTAACAGCACTACCCCAATGTGAACTTTATACATGGTTTCACGATCGAAGTATATGCGAGCTTTAAGGACGAGTGACAAGGTGTGACACAGATTACGCGACCCGTCGCGAACTTGGTGCTGGAAATGGATTGGAGTGGGAACATTTTCGGATATTTGGAAGAGGAGAGCGTATAGGATATGCATTAGTGGAACCGGCATTCTATATTTGCATACACGGCTAACAGTGTATAGATATCGATCGCGAAAGCAGAACTGAGCACGGGGTCGACGCGTGTTCAATCTTGGCACTATGGCAGTAATCAGAAAGTTTCCCATCATATTCAGCACCGTCATTCTTTATTCGATCAATAGTTCTTACCGGTACCAGAACATGAAGCGTGTTTGGTGTTCGTCTGTACGCGTCCTGTGCTGAGGAGGTGATGTTAATACATCGGAGAAGAACTGTTGGTCCGCTCTCGAACACACAAGAGTGGATCTTTTGGTTGTTTTGAGCCAAGGCTCGAGGTCCCATCGTATGTCGTCCGTCCTTTCCTGCTACCTCCGCCTGCCCTCTAGTCGCTCCATAATCGTCTTAATGAAGCCCGTGCCACCTTGTGTTGGTCCAGCACGGAGACTCTCACATTCATAGCACTTACAACATTTCGTTAAATCCCGCATCGTACCACGATCGCATCTTCTCACTCTCTCAAGTCAGTATTCAAGGCCTTAGTGTAGTGTTTCGTCCTTTCAGCAGTTCGGTATGCGAATGGCTACGTCGCACACTTTTTTTCAGTCAGTGTATGTTGGTGCGGTATCGCTTGTGGAACGAACTGTAGCTGGATCTTCTTTTCACCTCATCATTCCGGAACTGAATTTCCTTCATGTGAAAAAAGGCTACGATGTCGCCGCCGGCGATCCACCTATCTTCTGTGTGGAAGTCTCTGAAACAGGATATATTTGACTTAGAAGTTGTACTGTGTCTCCTTGAAGAAGTTTCTGTGAGCATTCCCAACCCTGTCTGTTCTTTTAAGTAAGCTAAGCCCCTGTTCAAGACGTGCTTGTTGTCTAGATCTCCGCATGCCTTCGAGTTTGTGAGCAATCAGTTGGAGTATTCTCATTGCAGTTATCTCCATGACCTACTTTCAGAGTTTTCCTCTATGCTTGCCCGGTTTCATAGTAAAGTGTGTATATGAACTGCTCGCCGCTTCAGTGCGGTACTCCTCGTTATTCTTGTTCTTAGGTGTCTCGTCAGCGAAACAAGCTTGTTTTGATACGGAATTGAGGAAGAGCCCCACTTCTTCTTCAGTGTTCGCTGTAGAAACATACGCAGTCGTACAGTATGGAGAGTACAGTACGTCGGCTAGAGAGTTTGTTTTGGAGCGTCTGCATAAACGCCCGGCTTCAGTGAGGCTTCAGTCATGTCTGCGGGGCCTGGGTACCCGCAAACGCTATGATATCCACGACAGGTCTAGACAGCAAATTTGGTGCATCGATCAAGAATGCCATGCTATCGGCTGGGAAATGTTGCCAATGTACGATGACGAACGAGATTTTGGCGACAGGCTTAAGCGAATGCGAAAGTCTTACCGATGCGAACGCCAGCCCCCGCTATAGAGATCGAGAAACTGGAGGCACGCTTTCTTGCTGACATGGAAGACGACACATAAGCTGCAAGTTTTCCTCGTGTGAAAAGATGTTGGCTTTCACCTCTCTACTCATGAAGCGAGAAGCTGCACGATGTCAAATACCAATATTCTCATACACATTTTAAATGCGCTCATCGGCGGCCTCTGCATTGCCATCCTTGGTCTTACAGCACACGCAGTAGCATTGAAAGATGAGCTTGATAGTATCTTGCCATCTAGTGTTAAGAAGACTGGCATGACGTTCCTTTTCTGGCCTGGATGTGGTGGCCTAGTCGATATGCTGCTCTTCATTCTATTATGGAGTTTGACTCCCTGGAAACAAGGCTCAGTATGTCTGTCACTTGATAGCGGTCTACAGAAACATGCTGACGGTGCAAAGACTAACAAACAAGCCGCATATCTCAATGGCCTTTTGTTCGTCGCAAGCTTCATCCTCGGTCGTCCACTCATAGTACTCATTTTTACTTTCGTTGAGTGGGGTCGTGCCGTCAAGAGCGAGACTAGTACATATTCCGGATATCTTACTGTCGAGACCTGGGCATGCGCGTTTTCGAAACAGAATGGGAACAACTTCGCAGACTCTCTTTGTAAAGAGCTCCAGGCAGCGCGCTATCTCCTCATACCAGTGCTTGTGCTGGGCGCTATGATGTTGACTTTGATGCTTCGGAAGAGATTCCTTGTTGCGAAAGGGGTTGTGCAGTAAGGACACGCTGCAGCGAAAGTCCGTTACCCGGTGTTTTGCAAGTTTAACAGTATTCATGCTTCATCAATCTGACATCATAGGGATGATATTTATGTAGTGTTGTATTGACTTTTCCACGGTATTGTGCATCCAAGAATTGGTGACGAACGCGATCGTATAAGGAATCTGGTGCAATGGACCTAGGCTCGATGCTGAAGATGCGCAGGAAAGTCGAGGGGCAGGGAGGGGCAAGGGAGCTTGTTGGTCTAAGCCTAAGCGGGCTAGTGAGCTACGAAGCTCACGTTTTCACGCGAGATAACTACTGGTCTGAGACATCATGACGCCGCACGATACGCGTCGTGAGAGAGTCTAAATTGAACATCCTCATTGTGCCAACAAACAAAGACCTTTTATCCACATCATGTCAACCGAGCCAGCGTCTTCTGTAGCAGCACCAGCACCTTACTATATCTCCAAATCGAATGTTTGCGTAAACAGCAAAGGTGAAAGCATCGGTAATGGTGTTTTCGCTAACCAAAGATTCGGGGCCGGCGAAGAGATTGCCAACTTCAAGCGCCCGCTTGTTGGCTCACTAGAGACCGAACGGCTACTCGACACCTGTGCGAATTGTTACCTCTGGACTGAAGGTTCATCGACTGGAACGAGGCTGTATGTACCTGAAGGGGCGAAAGTGAACAAATGTGCTGCATGCCAGAGATTTCAATACTGCAGCAAGGTATGTCGAGCTGATGCTTGATCAACACACAAAACTAAGATGCATCAGGCGTGCCAAAAAGACGCGTGGAATCGGGGTCATAAGCATGAGTGCAAAACGCTGAAGCCCATGGTTGGTAGACATCTCCCCAAAGCTTTCCTCGCGTGCGTGGAACTACTCATCAGACGCAAGCACAATCTCATCTCCGATGAAGAATGGGAGCTGCTTTGCCGCTTACCTTCCCACATCGATGATTTCAAGCGCAGTGGAACCTATGAGAACATCGAACTTATGGCAATGGGTGCTGGTCAGTTCTCATTGTCACAAAACATGTTCGACAAGGATTTTATTGCCGCGATGTATGGCCGAGTAAGTTGCTCGTCGAGACCTACAAGCGCTCTTGCTAACTCGTATTAGATCATGTCGAATGCCCTTACATTGATCACACCGACACTCGATCCTCTGGGTATTATGATAGATCCTATGCTCTGCCACATGAATCATTCCTGCGATCCCAATGCATACATCATGATGGACGGACCGCAGGTGAGCATTCGTACCCTACGGCCTATCAGGAAAGACAAAGAAATCTTCATCTCTTACATTGACGCTACCAACCCCTACCACAAGCGGCAAGAAGAACTTCGATCACGATGGTTCTTCACCTGTCGCTGTGCAAAATGCCAGAAGAAAGCTACTCTCCAAGAAGACAACTGGTTAGTACCAGCAAATCCTCGGTTCGTGTTGGGCAAAGACGAAATGGAAGCAATGGCCGGGAGCCAGGAGAAGGCTTTCGAACTGTATACCCAGCTCCAAGGAATGGCTGACTCAAAGCTTGTTATCGAAGCGCTTCAGGAAACTCTCAAGATAGGCTATGAGTCGAGATTCTGCCCAGTTTACCGTCAACCGTATGCCGCGGTCCGTGACGATCTGATTGTACACCTGCTCTCCGTAGGGAAGTACCAAGAGGCATGGACACAATGCGCTAAGCGGTACAAGCACATCCTTCCTAAGTTGCATCCGGTCCCTTTTCACCCGGTTCGGGTAGTCCAGATATGGCAGATGGCAATGCTGGCTGCATATCTAGCTAGCACCGAAGAGGGCGTGAGTGCGCCAGGGGTGAACATGGGCCTCATCGCCATGATGCTGGTGAAGCAGGTACTGGATGTTGCGCACCTGAGCCATGGACCGACTAATGCATTCACAAAGAGCGTGAAGGCCAAAGCAGAAGAAATGATAGAGGAGCTGAAAAGAAGTATTGGCAATCCGAACAGCGATGTCATGAACCGAGAACTTGAGGTCCAGAGAGACAGGCTGATGGATATGGGCGACTGGGCTAAGGACGGGCA
>Ga0058698_10001176_pt1 | contig 12324 bp, 13 predicted proteins | sample AgamicAsSfe_FD_67288 | JGI IMG/M metagenome (GOLD analysis project Ga0058698, IMG submission 67288) | Agave microbial communities from Guanajuato, Mexico - As.Sf.e | ecosystem: Host-associated > Plants > Phyllosphere > Phylloplane/Leaf | place: Guanajuato, Mexico | collected 2012-05-30
CTGCTGGATTGCAGCATCGATATTACCATACTACCATCCCGGTATCAGTGTCCTTCGATACCGGGATATGGGCCTGAAAAAGGTCAAAGGTTGAAAAGCATGGAGAGTGCCGTCGACAATTCATGTCGATATTTCTCACCACCACCACCACGACCCATGTCATCCCAACGCCAATGTCCCTCGAGGCCAGAAATAACGTCGAAAAAACGGTTAAAGGTCAAAACTTGAAAAGTGTGAAGAGTGCCGCCGCATCCATACCTATTAGCTCATCTCTGCACCTCCTTCCATTGTTTCCCCGACGTCAAGGTTGACCTGGACTGACTGATGAGATCTTGGTCAAGAAAGCCAGAGGTTGAAGATTCGTGGAGAGTGTTGTAGACAATATATTTGGATTTCAGCGTAGCAGGGCAGGCACCCTTGTGGTCCCGATGTCACTGTCTTTGTCTCTCTGGTCTGGATGAGCAACGGTCTCAAGGGAAAGCCGGAGGGTGATGTTCGTGGGGAGTGTCGGAGACAATATATCTAGTTTTCACGTCAGGTAGTAACCACCTCGTTCTCGTTTACCCAGTGTCAAGTGTCTCCCGGGACAAGAAACACTTCATGGAAGAAAAGGTCAAAGGTTCAAATCCGTGGAGAGTACTGTAGCGTCGATGATTCAATTTGCAGTCACATCGTTCTCTCGATCATATTATAAGCAGTATATAGTATAGTATAGTGTATTAAGAATATCGACAAATGAAGAATCATCATTCCCATCACCCACCAGCGGCCGCAGTCGCGACCCAGTCTCCTTCACTCGCTCCTTCGCTCGCTCATTTCCGCCATCTCTTCACTCACTTCAACATAACCCTCCAAGTCCCGACTTCGAAAGCCCTGAGCTCAATCTCAAAACCCAGGACGCCATTCTTCTCCTTAACCTCAACTTCAGGCCCCTCATCATCCTCCAACAAATTACACCTCCTGACCCCCTTCACCCCTCTCTTCCCCAACTCTCCCAACTCAACTCTTCCCCTAGCTCTTCCGCCCAAACTATCATACAGCCTGAGTATGACACTCCTGCCCTGCCTGACAGGCAAATCACCCCTCGAGACGTCCTCGTCGTCCTCGCCGCGTTTGATGGTGTCAAGTATGATAGCGGGCGCGGAGGTGGGTGAGAGGCGGATACTGGACATTAGTGCTGCAATTGATGTGGGGGAGGCGTGGCGGTAGAGGTAGGAGGGAAGGGTTGTGTATGGGAAGAGGGAGGTTGGCTGGGCTGCACTCCTCATTGTCCTTCCTGACTCCATTTCGAGATCGTCCACAGAGCTGAGCAGCGAACGCTGAGGCGTAGCAATCGGATTATTGAACTCCACCCCGGCCCTGACCGTCCTATGATCCAACGGTCCGGAATGCGGCAATATGGCGTATTTGAAGTGATGGGTTCCCATGTCCGCGTGCGCGTCGGGGGCTTTGGGGGCGCGGAGGAGGGACAGACGCATGACGTTGCCTTGGGTGGCGAAGCCGTATTTGCAGTCGTTGAGGATGGAGACGCCGTACGAGGATTCGGAGAGGTCGGCCCATTTGTGACAGCATACTTCGAATTTGGCCTGTTGGGATGGGTTAGTTGACCTGGGGATCATGCGGGTACAGTCACAGGACAAACGTCTGACAGTCTTTTGAAGGGAGTGCCGTAAGGCTTCTGCGCAGACTAATGTCCTAGTACTGTATGGACGGGAAGGAATGAACGGAGAAGGAGGGAATGAAAGAGGAGAGACTTACCATGTCCCAGGTAGTGTTATAATGCGTCGGTCTAGTAACAATTCCATATTGCGACTCGTATGAGGCAGAAGTATTGCGGACGTCGACTGGAAACTCAACCTTGAGGAACTTCTTGTCTTCATGCCACACTAAATCTGCAGTCACTTCGATCGGTGTGATCTTCTCAGGCTCATTAGGGTGCGCGGCACGTAGAGATACAGTGGTGCGGATACTACTCTTCTCACTGATCTTGGTTGCAGTGGTTACGGAGCAGAGGTAGGCACTTTGCTCTGTGATTGAGGTCGTGCTGGGAGTGAGTTCAGTACGCGAGTCGAGATGGTAGACCTCGACGTCCCAGGCCTGCCAGTATAGTGGCTTGTCGTCGAAGATGACAAGTTGGTTTGCCTTTTGTCCTGGTGGGACCACTTCACGAGATGCGCCTTTGTCGTAGATGGATGTCATTACACCGCCAGAGATGGTGACTCGGAATTGAGCGTTCTCGAGTTCGAACACGTCGGTGCGAATTTCCTTGACAGATACAGCAGCGGAGTTCGTGATTGGTGATGTGGTAAACTCAGAGACACCGAGACCGCCAGTTGTAATGCTGTAAGAACCTGCATCTCTCCCAGTTGATATGCTGAGGACTTCCGGACGAGACCAGGGCAAGGTGTTGATCGCAACAGGAGTTCCATCCTTCGAATTGATGTCGATGAAGCCCATGCTTGTCAAAGCGTCCGCAATCATCTTCTCGCCACTCTTGAATACCTTTGCGTAGAGCTGGAAACTTGTTAGGAATGGGATTTATTCCAGCAAAGCAACAAACTTGCCTCATTCGAATCATCATAGCACATTTCGATAGAGCTTCCAGGAAGGCAGTCATGAAACTGACAAAGACAGATGTTCTCCCAAGCATCATCAATAGCCTCCTTCGGATACTTATAGCCAGTTTTCGTGCCTGACATCGTATCCTGCAGACTCGCAATAGTCGCAAGATACTCTACATCATGCATCATGACTTCTGCTTTCCGATTGTTCCTTTTGTTGGCGCTTTGTGTTGTGTATGTGCCACGGTGTAGCTCAAAGTACAGCTCACCATACCACGTCACAAACTGAGTGCCGTTCTCAACCTTCTTCTCGAGCCGGTTAAAGAAGTCTTCCACACTGTCGCCCATTTTCACGCGTGGCAGGCGGCCAACTTTGTCGCTCATACCGCGACATCTTCTGAGCTTCTCCAGCATCTCCCATGTAGGACCACCACCACCATCACCTTTACCAAACACAAGCAATGAGCTTGCATCTTGATCCATAGACTTGTGCTGTGTAATGCTGCGCTTGACATCGCCAAAGTTTGCATCTGCGGTATACGTTTCGGACGGCGCCATATGGCAGATGACTTGACTGCCATCCAGTGCAACCCAATTGAACGTGGTATGTGGAAAGTTGTTGATATTGTTCCAGCTGAGTTTCTGTGTGAAAAACCTTGACATGCCAGCACCACGACATATCTGAGGAAGCTGGGAGGAATAGCCAAACGTGTCTGGGAGCCAGAAAGTCTTACATCGCTCACCAAAGTGGCTCTGGAAGAAGCGCTGCCCTAGCAAGAATTGGCGAACTAGTGACTCACCACTCGGCATGTTCGTGTCGTGCTCTACCCAGCTTCCACCTACGGGTTGAAAGACGCCTTGGTTCACCTTTGACTTGACACGATCATAGAGTGTGGGGTAGTACATCTTGAGCCATTTGTACTGTTGAGCTTGAGATACTGCAAATCTGTGCTCAGGATACCTGTCCATCAAATTGCACTGATTTGCCCAAGATCTGGCAACCTTGCGCTTGGTCTCCGCCCATGGCCACAGCCAGCCTGGGAAAGAGTTTAGTATAGTCGTGCGTAAGTTTGACGAGATCACTAACAAGTATCGATGTGACATTGACCGATGCCGTATACCAGATTGCCGTCATCCCCATCATAGACAGCTGCAGTGTCGACTTTGTTGCCTAAATACTTGCTTGCGATCTGTCTGCACTCCTTTATACACGCATCGGTGCCTTTGCCAGCGAGAAAGCAGTCCATTATCTCATTAGCAACCGTAAGTGCCTCGTGTTCCTCCCAAGAGTCCTCTGGAAACTCTCTTGCCGCATCTGCCTCGAATCAGTCTTCTGGCAGCAACATCTTCTTCTGATATATTCTCACCGCTGATAATCTGAAAATCTGTCTTCAGGGCTCTTGCCTGCAAGTTGACAGCGACCACTTCAGCTTGCTTGAGCTTGAAGTACCGCTCCATGTCCGGTGGCTGAATCGAGTCACCGTGTTTTCCCACGCCGAACATGCCGTTACATGCCATCTCCACATAGAAAGTATGCTCTCTGCCATCCCGGAACTCGCTTGGTATAATCCATTCTACCCGTTCTCCGCCCCCTGTTAATCCCTGTAGTGGCTCGCCATGCTCGCTCCAGACCAGTCCCTCGTTATCCGCGTCCCAGTGAAACTCGAGGTGGGATTTGTTCGCAAGCGAGTCGGGCAGAGTAACTTGAACCTTGAACCAATGTGTTGACCAGGACGGTCCAAACTCTGCTCCTCTATTCGTGCGGGTAAAGGTATGTGATGTTGCTTCCTTGAATGTAGGACGATCGAGGTTTGGTGGGGAGTATACCGAGAGCTTGATATGTGGCTCGCCTTTGATCTTACCCTGGTATAATTTACTGTACACTATTCAGTATACATGCAAATGTGGCCCGAGTATGTACACACGCTAGCAGTCCGTCGTCGTAGTATTGCCCATTGTCTGTGAACATGCGCAGCCTATTGGTATAGATGTTGTGGATCTTCTTGCCCACTGGCCCGGCTGCCAGCCTCGGGTAGGATCCCGTAGATGGCCTAGAGGCTGTCTCGCCGCCCATGTTGAGGACTCGACCTGTGGTCGTCGTACGTAGTGTGATCTAATCTGATCGTCTGGTGGATGCTAGGTAGAGAAATAGGGTCTTCGATCGTACGCGACCTTGAGAGGATGAGTAGAACAGCAGAGAAAGTGCGCGAGCAAAGGAGAAGAGGAGAAACACACAGCGAGGACAGCGACATGGACTCTCCAACACGGGCTTGGGCGGGTCCCTTACCCGTTTCGTCGATCGAAAAGGCGGGGAAAGCTGCGATTGTCCTGAAGAGGAACAGCGGAGGAGACAAGACAACACCGACTTGAAACAAGCTTCTTTGCTTGCTTCCGACTCTCATACCTTACCCTCCCACAAGATGGCAGCCAAACTGGCCACCGGCGTCGCCAGCGTCTTCGGCTCGAGCGCAGTCTCAGCGAGCACGATCCGACAGAACTGCCGTAAGGTCATCTGTATTGGGCGCAACTATGCGTGAGTCAACATGTAGTTCTTTCGAGATAGCAAGAGATCAAACTGATATATGCCACAGAGACCACATCACCGAGCTGAACAACCAACGGCCGAAGCAGCCCTTCTTCTTCCTGAAGCCGCCGAGTTCGATCTTACTACCTAATGAAGGTCCGGTCCTCCGTCCGCGCGGAGTCAACATGCACTTTGAGGTGGAGCTAGGTCTGGTTATGGGCAAGGGCTTGAGAGATTTGGATGCGGCGGATGAACAGGGAGCAATGTCTGCTATCAGTAGTAAGCTAAAGTTATGGATTCGCGATGGAAGCTGCGCTGTGTTGACACTTCGTTCCAGGCTACCTCCTCACCATCGATATGACTGCGCGCAACGTTCAGGAAGAAGCTAAGAAGAAGGGACTGCCCTGGGACATTGCGAAGGGATTCCACACGTTCCTCCCAATATCCCATCCCATCGCGCCATCGTCCCTGCCGGATCCGTATGCGGCCGAGCTATACTTGAATGTGAATGGCGAAAAGCGACAAAGAGATAAGATTGAGCTCATGCTTTTCCGGATACCCAGGATCTTGAGTGATATCAGTAAAGTCATGGATATCGAGCCAGGTGATATCGTGCTTACTGGAACACCGAAGGGTGTCGGACCTGTTGGTACAGGAGATGTGATGACCTGTGGATTGGTGGTCGATGGTAAAGAGATTGAGGAAGCTAGATTGGAGGTTCCGGTCGTGGATAGAGATGGACCATACCAGTTCAGCGAGACGTAGCAATGTTCAAAGATCGAAAGATATGCGGCATATTCGAACACATCAGTAAAAGCGAGTAAGCCATTCATGCTACTTTCAGTGATGACTACCATCCGTCCAGCGAGATCTTTCTGTTTGGTTTGTACTTCTTCTTGGGCGGCGATGTCGCAATGGGACTTTTCGATGGCTGAGTTGAGTCCACTACCGGATCCGCATGCCTTTTTGCGCTTGTATTGGCAGAACGAGCATCTGAATGTGCTGGTGCAACGTCGCTCGATGCAGGCTCGATTGAGTCCAGAATGATGATTGGTGGAGGTGTCGTCCCAGTCGTTCTCCTTGGCTGCTGGTGAACGTCGCTCAATTGAGTGTATCCAGAAGACTCGGCTTGGCTGGACATGGTTACGGGCAAAGACGACATCTGCTCACTGTGGTCCGTATTCTTCCTGAGCATCATTGGATGCGACTTTGATACATCTGCCGTCTTCGGTCGACCTGTGCTCTGTGATAGCAGCTGGAAGTTCGGAACTGGCAGGGCTCTGGCTTTCTCTCGCACTATGCGTGCAGGCCGTGGCGTAATTGGAAATGGAGAGCTGTTCAGCTCCTGCGAGAAGGACGGACGTGGCACGCTGTCGTCCCATTGTGTTGTAGCTTGACTGTCAACGATCCTCGCTCGATCCGACGGAGGTGTGACAGTGGGTTCCTTTTTGAGCTTGCTTAGCTTCGCAGCAGTGGTGCTCTTCTCGTGGGCTCGTGCTGGATCGTTACGGAGAGAGTCAAGCTGTTTTCCTTGTTCAATGACCATACGCTTCACTGCTTGTGCGAGGTCCAGAGCCGAAGTAGCATCGCCTGTAGCCTTTGGCATATCTGCATCGACTTGCTTGCAGCAGCGAGCAAAGACCACCAAGTTTCGCTGCATTACGTCTCGGTCAGCATCCATATTCGTAAGACGATTCTCATGAGCCCAGAGCTCGCGAGTATGTTCAGTTTGAGCCTTTTGAACTTCCTTGATGTTGTCCACAAGCGAAGTTATGTCTTCTGATTGTTTCATCTGCTTGGATTGCAGCATTGGCATGACCTGCATAACATCACGATCGATCGTGGTCTCAATGTCCTGGACATATTTCGCCAATGACTTCACAGAGGTATCAATCTCGGCTATAGCCTTCTCGTTGGTTTGTACGAGCTGGTCTAGCTCAGTCTTCCTATCCAAGTCTCGCTGGTGTTGTTGTGTCAAGGCGGTGTTCAGCTTCTCTACAAGCTTCGTATTTGTATGCAGTTGCTTTCGCATGGTAGTGAACTCGGAATCTTGCTTTTCGGCTTGAGATTGAAGGAACTGTATGGTACGTTCCTGATTGTCGACCTTCTTGTTGAGGGCGACATTTTCTATCCTAATCCTCTTCGCCCATAGTAACGTCTCTCCCAGCTCCACAGACATGTCCCTCATCTTACACACGCAGGAGGGCGTTGTCGTCAAGTAAATGGGAGACTGGCAGCATATGTGAGGAGAAGTTGAAGGTATGATAGGGAGATAAGACGGGGAAGTGATGAAATGCAAGTCAAGTCAAAACCTTGTGAAGGTTGAAGTGGGCATGAGTGGGGCTCCGGCCTGAAACACGTCTCGAACAGCACTTGAGTGTTTTGAGATATCGTTTCCGTTTTTTATGATCTATCATAATCATCTCTTGTCGACATAAGGAACATATGTAAATCGACTCAACAAAGACCTCCTGTCCCAACTCCTGTCCACGCATATTACACAAAGGAAAGCAACTTTTTCCCAGGACCATGCTTCTTGAGGTAGTGACCACTATGCTTCACTCTACAGGATCTCAAGACTTCCTGATTCACCAAGATATTCGTAAAGAGGTCGTTATGTACCTCGCAATTTTCGGATGTAAACAAGTACAAATGCAACGTTCAAATGAGGTCTGTAGTTGAGATCAGTATAGTTTGCAAAACTTCTAACAAGCACTTCAACTTACCAGCAACGTTCATGGGCATCTCCTCGATCTGTGTGCTGTAGAATTGCTCGATTTCTCTCATCATGCGGACGTCATCGGCGGTGACAAAGTTGATCGCGACACCCTTCCGGCCAAAACGACCACCACGACCGATTCTGTGGATGTAGTTCTCACGGTTGGCGGGCAAGTCATAGTTGATGACCAAAGACACCTGTTGGACATCGATACCACGGGCCAAGAGGTCAGTGGCAATGAGCACACGGGATGAACCAGATCGGAACTCCTTCATAATGACATCACGCTGACCCTGCTCCATGTCTCCGTGCATGGCGGAGACGGTGAAGTCACGACCAGTGAGCTTGTCGGTGAGCCAGTCGACCTTTCTGCGGGTGTTGCAGAAGATAACAGCTTGTGTAATGGTGACAGTCTCGTACAAGTCGGACAGGGTGTCTAGCTTCCAGTCCTCCTTCTCAACAGCGATGTAGAATTGCTTAATACCTTCGAGAGTGAGTTCCTGCTTCTTGACGAGAATACGAACAGGGTCGCGCATGAACTTGGTGGTAACCTCGAGGACGTCCTGGGGCATGGTGGCGGACAAAAGAACAACCTGGGTGGACTGAGGTAGAAGCTGGAAGATGTCGTAGATCTGCTCGGTGAAACCACGAGACAACATCTCATCGGCCTCATCGAGGATGAACATCTTCATGGCGTCGGTCTTGAGCACGCGACGCTGAATCATGTCGTGCACACGACCGGGTGTACCGACAACGACCTGAGGACCGTCCTGGAGAGCCTTCATGTCGTCACGAACACTGGTGCCACCAATGCAGGCATGGCACTCAATGTTCATGAAGTCACCGATAGCGACAACGACCTTCTGGATTTGCTGCGCAAGCTCACGAGTAGGAGCGAGGATGAGGGCCTGGCAAGCCTTGAGGTTGTTGTCGATCTTCTGCAGGCAAGAGATGGAGAAAGTGGCGGTCTTGCCGGTTCCTGATTGCGCCTGCGCGATAACGTCGTGGCCCTTGATGACGGGCATAATGGCGCGCTGCTGGATAGCGGAGGGGCGCTCGAAACCGTAGGCGTAGACACCACGGAGAAGCTCAGCCTTGAGGTTCATCGCATCGAAAGAGTCAACGGTCTCATCGTAGTTGGACTCGATGGTACCTGAAACTACGCGTCAGTAGGCTTTCCTATGCGCCATTACATCCCAGACGCTGCGCAACTGCGGTAGCGACTGTTCTATCTTATCGCTTACCCTCGGGAAGGTCCTCAAGACCCTTGGAATCAGCCATATTTGCGGTTGACTTTTTTTGTTTTGTTGAAAGACGATACTACCTGCTATGGGTGTATCGACAAGTGGCTGTTTTGCTTTGGTAAGTGGGTGGCAAGTACTCAGATCTACACGATACTGGTACTGCAAGATGGTGATGAAATTGGCAGAAATGGGTGGTTATGAGGTTATGAGGGGGGTGAAATAATAGTCGCGGATGTGAGAATTTTCCCAGTGGAGTGCTGACACGTGACAAACTGGACTAGCAGCAGAATCTTTAACCACGAAGTTTCCTTCGCCACCACGGTAGGAGCATACAGTTTTATAAGTTCTCAAATCTTGCTTTTGCAGAATGGCACCCGGGAGACTGCTGGATGACGATGACAGCAGCCTTCCTCTTGTGTCAAGGCACAAAAGACCTCGACGTGATGTGCTGAGCAATGAGGAAGTCGTTCTTTCAGAAGGAGCAGCAGTAGATGAGGAAGAAGAGGCTGTGGCCAGATCGAGTGAAACTATATCTTCTCCATCGACAGTACCACCTCATCCTCTTGGTCTCAGGCCGTCAGGAAATGCATACACTGCTACTCGAGACATCAAGGCCTTTACTGGTCACTTTGCACGGCTGCCGGATGAGCTTCTATTGCAGCTGCTTGAAGTTCTCGATCCTGTAGACCTAGTCAAGCTTGGAGGTACCTGTAAGGCTCTCCACGCTTTCTGTAGCGCAGAGGATTTCTGGAAGACGTTGTTTATAGAGTATGTAATGCCTAATGTATCCCATCGCAAATCTTGCTCAATCTTCATACCAGACATCCTCCTTCGAAGTCCTTTTCCTGGCGTGGGTCGTGGCGCTCTACGTATCTCGAACTCCCTGCCGATCGTGAAGCTGTAGTCAAATATACAGATCTGTACAGTGATGCACTCTATCTCCCCTGGCATCGAGCTCGAGTATCCCTGGCATCATTTGCGCAGGACATCCCAGCACGAAATCAAATCACTCGTCTGACGAACCTCACCACGGATGACTTCAATGCTAATTGGGCATTAAAACCATTCATTCTGACAGAACCCGTCCAAGAATGGCCGCTGTTCAAAGAGTGGTCATGGGAGCATCTGAGTCACAACTACCATGACATAAGTTTCCGAGCAGAAGCTGTAGACTGGCCATATGCCACATACGAATCTTACATGCGCAACAGCGTTGATGAAAGCCCATTATACCTCTTCGATTGCCGATTTGCCGAGAAGATGAACCTCCTCGGCGATGCTACTTCATCTCCATCATACACCTCTCCCCTCTGCTTCTCACCCGACCTCTTCACAACCCTCGGTCCCCATCGCCCAGACCACCGCTGGCTGATAATCGGTCCCTCCCGCTCCGGCTCGACCTTCCACGCCGACCCCAATGGCACCTCCGCCTGGAACGCCGTCATCCGCGGCTCAAAGTACTGGCTCATGTTTCCTCCCGTCGCCGATCCCTCCGCAAATCCCATGCCCGGGCTTCACATCTCACCCGACGGCTCGCACATCACCGCTCCACTCAGCATCGCCGAGTACTTGCTCGCCTTCCACGCCGAAGCACGCCGACATCCTGGCTGTATTGAGGCGATCTGCCGAGAGGGCGAAGTGCTGCATGTCCCCAGCGGATGGTACCATATGGTGCTGAATCTCGAGGACGGGATTGCGCTGACGCAGAATTTCGTGCCAAAAGCACATTTGGGCAGGGTGTTGGGCTTTTTGAGAGATAAGCGAGATCAGGTTAGTGGGTTCGGGAGAGAGGATGTCGATGCCGGGGTTAAAGGTGTGGAGGAAGGCAAGGAGTTTGAGCTGTTTGTACAAAGGTTGAGGGATGAGGGATATGAAGTGGAAGTGGAGGCGGCGTTGGAGGAGATGAGGAGAGAGGATGAGAGGAAGGGGAGACCGTCGAAGTGGGAGATTTTGACGGGGAGGGCGAAGCAGGAGGGTGTGGGTGAAGAAGATGCGAACGGTGTGGGGGGAGAGGGATTCAGCTTCGGATTTGGATTTGAAGATGACGAGGAGGAGGTAGTGGATGAGGTGTAAATATACAAGTGGAACGTCGACTCGACTCGACTCGACTTCACCAATATCGGATAGCAATATCTAGACTCGAAATCATCTCGGTCGTCAGCAATCAGGCCTCGAAGCCATGTTGACATGTAACGAACTCCATCCCCGCCTGCCAAGAAAACATTTGACAGTCATCCCGTCGTTCACGTTGCTGGTGGCCATCATACGCTTTTGGTTGCAATATGGACGACGCGAGAGCGTGCCTGCACAAGAGCTCCGATGGCCGGTGAAGAGCTGCAACGTTTCTTGCACCCAATTCCAACAGCCAAGCGCATGTCGATGGGAGATAATAGGCAGCCAATTGCAGAATCCTGGGTTGACACATAGTGAGTCCAGAACCGTCATGTCAATGAGATCGCAATCGTGGAGCAGCCAAAGTACCCGTCAAGGCGTACTGTGAGGCTTCAAATCTCAGGGCTCGATCTCTTCGATCACTTCTCCGAGGCTTTGCTGTAGACTCTCCAACCTATCCTCGCTTTCTTCCTCGGTTTCCTCACTTGTTACCTCGACCTTTGGCAATTCCCTCCTCGTCTGCTTCACTTCCCTTAGTACCTCGAACATACTACCATAGCTATCCTCAGCCGTGGCATCATATGGAAAACACTGCATCAAAGCCATATCCTCATCCCCGCCGACCGGCCCAATGCCCATCTCGTCCCTCGTGAAATACATCAGCGTCAACCCAACCTCACCCTCATTGTTCTCTCGATATATTTTGTTCGAAAGCGCCAGCAGCCACTTATCAATATCTGAGCTGTTCGACACATGAGTGCCGCCGCGTTTTCTCACGGCAGCCCGGAGGCGTGATTCTGCAGCTTCGAGAGCAAGAATGAGCATGCGAGTCCTGCCCCCTGCATCGACGATACGGATCACGACGCCACCATTTTGCGCCGTCACCCTGGTGCCGTCATGCAGCACCAGTGGATTGAGCTCGAGCAGCTCGTCATCGCGGTATGCATCATAGAGCGTGTTAGAGTCCATTATGTGCAGCAGCATGAGGCTGAATAGTTCGTGCGTGCCACTCGCGGCGGCTCCGTGTTTTGAGGAAAGCTTGGCCATAGCAAGCCTATTCTTGACAGAGTCGTAGCCATTTGTGACATAGTCGTTGAGTAACACAATGAACGTGACGATGAAAGGGAGGAGTGTTATCCAGCCGAGAATCTGAATGACCATTTT
>Ga0058698_10001178_pt1 | contig 12317 bp, 14 predicted proteins | sample AgamicAsSfe_FD_67288 | JGI IMG/M metagenome (GOLD analysis project Ga0058698, IMG submission 67288) | Agave microbial communities from Guanajuato, Mexico - As.Sf.e | ecosystem: Host-associated > Plants > Phyllosphere > Phylloplane/Leaf | place: Guanajuato, Mexico | collected 2012-05-30
GGGGGGGGGGGGGAAGGAGCAATCCATCTTGATCCGTCTAGCAACAACGTCTAGCTGAGACTGTGCTACCCCAACGTCTGGCCTAAATCCGGCTCAGTCAGACGGATACAGCTTAGCGTCAGGAACACGATGAAACGTAAATCACTTTTGCTCTTCCCACTTTCTTCCCGCCGCGCACCGTCGGTACTGGGAACGGGTATGGGTACAGTATGGTGGGGGTGTCTTCGCCCCTTTGTGGTGTTTGTGACAGAGACTGCATCGTGAGTGCATTTGTGATTGCTCATTGTGATGAGTGGTGAGTAGTATTTGTAAGTCATGTAAAGCATGATAATTCCCCGTGAGAGGCACTCGGCAACCCAGAGGCAAAGGGGGATAAAAAGATGCTGCTGGTTTTCGAGAGTATGTCTCTGTATGACAGATGATCGTGCGCAAGAAATGCCGTGGTGGCTTGCCAATAGCGTAATTCGGCCTCGATGCGGCGGCAAGTCTACAGGCGAATCCTGCAGACTGCGAAATTGATCAGTCATCGGCCGCGCGTGGGATTATTGTCGACGGTATCAGGTAAGCTTCGAGGGGAGCGGATCGGATGCTTCATACACGTCTGACACAAAACTTAAACTGATACTCAACAGCATCTCGTATGGAGAACTGCGCAATAGCGGGCGTCGCATCCCAATATTGTGAAACTAGGCTCCTGCACACTGGGAAGTACTCCTGCAGTAGCGGGCGGAATGATTGCAGGAGATGTGTAAGAAGCTATAATGTTAGTGGGCTAGCGAGCCCGCCCGCTGTGGATGGATGGATCAAAGATCAAAACAGGGGAGCCCCACGAGAAGGGGCGAAATGGGCACAGAGTGCTAGCTGCCATACGTTGCCAGCTTTGCCAGCGCACAAGTAGCTGATTATAGCGAGAAGCAAGGAACGGCAGGCATGGCAGGCATGGCAGGCATAGGTAGCGGCCGATTGTTTGTGATCGATGGAAGATGATGCACATGCACATGCGCACATGGTGGGTTGCTCTAAAGCTTCAACTGTTGGTCCCCGCCCAGCCACTTCCCCTCATTCTCTCTCTTTTCCTGTCTTTTGGATCGTCTCCTCTCTCTACTTTCGACTTCCTCATCAGTTCATCGCTACCCCTCCCACTCGACTTTTACTATCATATCGCCTCCTGACCACTCCTAGTACATCTCTCGGTCGCTTTCCAATCACAGTCTTATCGTCGCCGTCGTGCTGTCGCCACACGAACATTGGCTGACGCGAATCCGCATGATCCGATCAGGCATGATTGCTGAGATTTATCAACTCGTCCTCATAAACAGTTGATCTTTCGCCCCCCCACCAGAGAGTCCAGACCTTTACATATACATTGTCTTCAACAGACATCAACAGACAACCTCTACACCATGTCGCAAATCACATCCACAGCCACTCCGGCAGGCAGTTCGCCGACCGCAACGCCAGCCTCAGGCCGAAAAATTGGCCCAGCAGAAAAGAAATACAAGTGCCAGTTTTGCAGTCGAGCATTCAGTAGGAGCGAGCACCGTAGTAGACACGAACGATCACGTATGTATATGGAGAAGATGTTGCTGCTGTCGTCGAACAGCTACCCCTCGTGCAGCATGGCTGAACCTCATTCACTGACATACTTTTCATGCAGACACAAAAGAACGACCTTTCAAATGCACAAAGTGCCGCAGCACCTTCGTGCGTCGCGATTTACTCTTGCGACACGACCGAACGGTTCATGCAAAAGATGGTGGCACACCGCTCGGCGCAGAGACTAAGCGAAGATCTGGCCCAAAGACGTCGCCACCACGGGAACCAGTTGTGACGAGCTTCAATGATCCTTATCACGGGCCAGCATCGCGAAAGCAGGAAGATGAGGAAGAAGATGAAGATGAGGATCAAGATCAGGAAATGGACGACGAGGCTGCAGCTGGCCTGTTGAACAACCTCCAACACCAGGTTATCACAACACATGAGCCAGACCATACGACAGCGTCGAATATCCCACTTCTCCCAATGCCCTTGCATCTGCCAGCCCCGACTATCGTGGAGCCGCCTGTCGCGACCTTCGGCTCCAGCAATATGTCTCTTCCACAGATGCCCTGGGACACGCTGATGCCGCACTCCGTTTCGAGTCCTCACAGCCACAACCGTCTGCCGCATCATCTGCCTGGTGCTTTTACGGATGGCCAATCGAACCAGCTTCCTCCTATTTTGGAGCCCAACCCACTGAGCTCGGATGGTCTTCAGAATTTCAACGCCTCACTGTCAATGTCGGGTCTTGGAACTCCAGGAGCACTATCACCATTTCCCAGCATGCTTGGACCCGTGTCGCCTGTCGACTACAGGCGATCGCCTGGTCCGGTACAGAAATTGACAATCACAAAAGCGCCGCAAATCACAACAGATGAGCAGTGGAGTAGGATACACGAAAACATCAAGCGCTGCGATGTCGAAGTTGCGCTCCTTGAGACATTTCGGCTACCCGATCGCGTCCTACTCAACCGATACCTCTCCACCTACTACAACCTCTTCCACCACCATCTGCCCTTCCTACACCCACCTTCATTCAACCCTACTGAGGTTGCCGCCCCTCTCTTACTAGGTGTTCTGTCAATTGGTGCACTCTACAGCTTCGAACAGGACCAAGCTTTTATGCTACACATCGGATCCAAAGTACTCGTCAATCAATTTCTTCAGAAGAAGGAGAACTTCAGCTCTCGGAAATGCCCGCTTTGGACAATGCAGGCTACACTGCTGAACATGATCTTTGCAAGCTGGAGTGGTGATCCAAAGGGGCTTGAGTGGGCCTGCTCCATCAAAAGTCTCCTCGCCAATGTGAGTTGTCCTTGATCCCGTTTCTCCATAAACTTTACTGACATATGATTAGATGGTTTCCGGTAACAGGTATGAGCTACAGATCCGTTTCGATGCCAGGAATGGTGAGAAGCCTACCCACGAAGAGTGGATTCTGGATGAAGAATGTCGACGCAGCTACTACGCCGTCTACATTTTCTTCGGCATGCTCACCTTGACATTCAACCACACTCCTGCCATTACTTACAATGAGCTCGATAACCTCGAGCTGCCATCGTCAGAAACTTTATGGTCACTGGAAGTCAGTGACGATAGCTGGCATGTCAAATACAACAAAAGCAACATCATCACGTTCCGCGACGCACACGATAGACTCTTCCAAGGCGAGATCGCGCAATACAGTGCCTTTGGCACGCGCGTCATGATCACAGCGCTCTTCCTGGAAGGCTGGAATCAGAAACGAGGTCCAGATGCTCTGCAGGATGTCGTCCTCGAATACAAGCTGCGTCTTGCCCTCGAAACATGGCAAAAGTCCCTGGATGTCTGCGAACCAGAGACTGTCGTGGTTCAGCTCAGTGCACCTCACCAAGGTCATCCACTGATATTCAACGCCATGGCTATGTATCGGAATACGCGAGCACGACTATTGGTGGACTTACGATCTGTTCAGGAAGCTCTCAGATATCATGACTCCTTTGAAGTCGCGGCGGCAATGACAAACGCACGAGCAAAGGTCGTACGCTCACAAGAGATGATCAAGGTCATCCAAGAATGCTTTGACTGCATCGAGGTCGCTGCCATGCAAGGCATTCGTTGGGTTGCCAGAACCTCCGCAACAAACTGGAGTGTCGAGCACCCTCTGTGCGGTCTTGATTTGATTGTCATCCTCAGCCTCTGGTTATGGAGAGTTGAGCATGACGAGGAGCCCGCTACCGAGGAAGAGCTTACAATGTATAACCGGCTCCGAAACTTGTTCGACGCAGACGCTGTCGATGCTTACAATTCCAAGCTAAGCGCAACTGTCGCTCGCCTGTGGGGCAGCATGGTTGACGAAGTGGTCGTCTGGGGAATCTGCAGCCTAGTTGGAGAGTCCTTCAAGCTACACGCCCAGGCACTTGGCAGCTACGAAGAATCCCTCCGCAAACAGCAACCTACTGGCACTCATCGAGCAAGCCAGCCATTGCCCGCTCATATCGGTGCCCTGGAGATGCAGGCCGCATATTGACAATGACAGCCTTCTCCTATATTTTTCCCTTTCTTTGATGTATTACTGGATTCGATTTCTTGCTTCTTCACGATTTGTTTTATTATATGCTGGATCTGGCTGGGCGCCTGGAGAATAGAAATATGCAAGCTTCCGGACGGACAATGTACGAGCGAACGAGGGCAATATCGCAGCGTGGAGTTTGATGGTTCTGGTGAAGGCGGCGTCACTGGTACTGCCTGTGGTTTTATTGCCACGTACTAATATTTGACTGGCTACAATGTCAATGTGTATACTATATATCTCTCCATAGCTCTGGATCTGTATGAATGAAGGATTTCTCTTGAGCTTTTGTTGTCCCTCCTCTTGAGTGCATTCCACTGCACTGGGCACTCACAGTGCTCCAATCAAAGCCTCATCACATGCAGCACCAACACACATCCTCGCTCCCCCCACATTGAAACGATATAGGGCATGCGCGTGCTCGTTTCGATCTGAGCAACATGACACGAACCAGGCTGCTGTGAGTAACGAACAGGACTGCCGGCGGTCGCAGTGAACGATGTACCGCGCTGCATAACCTCACGCCATCATCCTGGAAACATTCGCTTAGTCTTTACTGTGTGTAACCCCCACTACTCTACCCGCCTTCTTTGTTGTTCTACAGCGTCTCGCGCCCTGGTCTTTCCTCTCCTGCTCAGCACGATCGTTGGAGCCTGGTCATAACTGGACTCGTCTGTACGGCCCTACTTCCTGTACCACCGATCAAGTATTCTTCCCCGACTAGCGCTGGCAACCTTTCAAAAGCTTGTGGCAGCGTCCTCGTCTGCCAGGACCGCCTCACCCTGGCTACGCTAATGCGCAAAGCATATCACACACAACTGGGAGTTACTAGCTGGCTAAGAGGTGCAGCAGCCACGAGAAAGAGCACGGCGCAATAATACTATACAATGGATAACAAAATTGATACGATCGAGCCGCGCTTCTTCGTCAGAGCACTTTACGACTATACAGCAGAAGACACTGGGTCACTGAGCTTTCAACAGCATGATATTATAGAGGTCTTGACACGGCTAGATACTGGATGGTGGGACGGCGTAATGATCAGCAACAATGAGAGGGGGTGGTTTCCTTGTACTTGGTGTGTCCCGATCACGAATGGCGCAGCGCAAAATACAGATCAAAATGGAGGACCTCTTTATGATGACCTTGGTGAAGAGTCGGAAGGTGAATACGACATGGCATTAGATCTGGACGTTGGATACCATGAGAATGTTGTGGGAGGATTGGATGGTGTGGATGGCGCAAGACGTGGGCAGGATGCAGCAGATCAGGACGCATTGTGGTTACCACAGACGACAGCAGATGGGCAGATATACTTCTTCAACAGTTATACTGGAGAGATGAGATCGAATCTGGAGCCAGTGTCTGGGATCGGAAACTCTGGTCTTGGTGAGTTGTGATCGTCAATATAGCTTATGCTACGCGCGCTGAAACATAGCATAGATTTTACAAGAGACGCTGACTATGATGACTCTGCATCTGATATGGAAGGGATGACAGGCTCCAGAGGTTCTCTGGTAGGACGTCGTAGTAATTCCGACATGATGCACAATCTAACTATGTGCTAGCACCGGAACAGAGGGTCATATGTCTCAAATGGCGTTTCTCCTGCGACCTCACTTGAGTCGCTCACATTAGCAGCTTCGACCCGCGACAGCAGCAGCAGTAATTTGTCCCTACTACAACAAGCCACAACTCCGCGACCACCGACTGCGACCTCGTTCATGGGGACTGCGAGCTGGACACGAACTCAAAAGATGTCGCAGAAGCTGTTTGGAGGCGCCGCAGGTGTGCCATTGACGTGGAGTCGCATTCTTGAAGACATCAAAAGATCAGTAGAGAGATATCGGCAGGCCATTAATGACGACGATCGAGGAGATTTTGTTCGCCGTGCTGAGGACATTTCTGACCACCTGCGGTTGATGCTTGCAGCTGGCTCTGGTACTACGGACGATCATTCTGGAAAAGCTAGCATTATCTCCAATCACCCGATACTATATCGACGGTATCTAGAAATGATGAAGAGTTTCCCCAAGCTCATTTTGTCTTCGCATATCGCTGCAGCGGATTGGTCACCACATGAAGCGCGACATAAGTGTCTTCTCGAAGCTGAGGCGGTTCTCAACGAGGTGTACGGCTACATCGACGTTGCACGACAGCAACGTGGCGAGGAGATTCCAAGACTATTCCCTGGATTTCTGGACAATCAGCATGCTGGTGGCTCATGGCGTAATAACAACAGGCTATCTATGCAGTCAACCAGTGAAATGTCCACCGGCCGACAGAGCGAGGAGTCTTTCGCCGATACAGCTTCATCGCTTGACCAGTCCTTGCTAGCAAAAGTGGAAGATCTACGACACCAGATGGCATCCGGTATTCGCGCTTTACTGGAACAATTAGTCTTCGAAGGCCCAATGATCGATGTCCACACTCACCTCATCATGAGCGACAATGTTTGCAGTGCCTGTGCAAAGGTCCTTTCTGCATGCAAGCCATGGCTAGCTACGATTGAGTCTATTGACTTGTTACCGGTGTCATCAGTACGTGCAGGAGAAAAAGAGCTACTCGAATTCGCCAGCAAAAAGCAGCGAAGCTACTCCCTTATCGGCGATATTGTCACCTCATGTCAGACTGTTGCAGCACCACTAGCAGATGAGTGGACGAGTCACAATGTCGTGCCTCTGGACGTACGATTGACTCGTGTTCGAAATGCAGTCGAGCAACTAGACAAGAATGCTTTTGAGCTAGCTGGATCATTGAAAAGGCTACTGGACAATGTCCCTCCGGCAACCAGCGAGAAAAGACGAAGTAGCAGGATGTCTAACTCGTCGAAAGCTGCACCTGGAACAATACTCTCGAACATCAGTCATGCCGCAACACAAGCTGATGGCAAGAAAGCCGATCCATTGAGAAAGAATCTGCGGAAGTACTTCGGCGTGGGTGACGAGGAGGAGGATCCTCATGAAGGGGCAATGGCAAGGACAGAGACCAATGAACGTCTTACATCGAAACGCGAATCTCAGGAACAGCCCAAATATCTCCAACTCGAACATGAGAGTGAAGTATTATATGACGCAAAGGCTAGTACTGCTACGATTCGCGGTGGTACATTGATAGGCCTTGTCGAGCAGCTGACAAGACACGACAAGTATGATCCTGTGTTCAACAACACATTCTTACTGACCTATCAATCCTTCACCACTGCTGTTGAGCTCTTCGAGCTGCTCGTACGACGATGGAACGTACAACCAATTAGCGGGCTTACACAAGAAGAGTACGCTATCTGGGTAGAAAGAAAGCAAACACCCATCCGCTTCCGCATTGTCAACGTACTCAAGAGCTGGCTAGACACGTATTGGATGGAAGGGACCGATAAAGAGTCCATGGAGCTCATTCAGCAGATCCATCGCTTCGTCAGGAAGACTGTCCAAGCATCCGGCCTGGCAGGCGCGAAGCCTCTACTCGTAGTTATCGAGCAACGTCTGAGCGGTGAAGAGGTCAACTCGAAAAAGCTAGTGGCAAACTCGAATGTCGAAGCACCGACGCCATTACTACCAAAGAGTCTGAACAAGAAGAACGCGCGGATCATTGACTTCGATCCGCTTGAGCTTGCACGACAGTTGACGATTATGGAATCGAATCTCTATCGCAAGATCAAGCCGCAAGAGTGTTTGAACAAGAAGTGGAGTATCAAAGGGACCTTCCCCAATGGACAGATTCCTGCTCCGAATATCAAGGCATTGATTCTGCATGCGAATCGAGTGACGAACTGGGTCGTCTTCATGATCTTGACTCAGGCCAAGCTGAAAGAGAGGACGAATGTGATCAAGTATTTCATATCGGTTGCGGATGTCAGTATTGCCGCTTCCTAGAATCCCAATCTTAAGCATGCTGACTGTATCTTCTAGAGATGTTTATACATGGGTAACTTCTCCACCGTCACCTCGATCATATCTGCCTTCGGAACAGCTCCAATCGCTCGCCTCTCGCGGACATGGTTGCAAGTACACAAGCAGTCCTCGATACAGCTAGAAAGGATAAGGCAGCTCATGAGTACGACGAAGAACTTCTCGGAATACCGGGAGGCACTGCATCGTGCGAATCCGCCATGTATTCCATTCTTCGGTATGCCATTGCCCTTTCACAAATTATAATGCAAGATACTAACCACCCACTAGGTGTCTACCTGACCGATCTCACCTTCATCGAAGACGGCATACCTGCGACGATCAAGAAATCCGACCTCATCAACTTTGCCAAACGCGCCAAGACAGCCGAAGTCATCCGCGAGATCCAGACGTATCAGAATGTCGCGTATCCATTCAGGACTGTGCCTGAGCTGCTGGAGATGATGATACCCGTGATTAATGAAAGCCCGGATGTGAGCGATCAGGACACGTATGATTTGAGTCTGAAGCTGGAGCCGAGGGAAAGGGAGGACGAGAAGATTGCTAGGTAAGCGAGAGAGTGTGTGGATAAGTTGTAGAGGCTGACTGGGCTGTGACTGTAGACTGCTGTCGGAGTCCGGCTTTCTCTAGAGAAGAAGTGAGACATCTTTCACCATACTCTATCATTTACGCATTTTACATGACTTCATGGCGGAATTTTGGGGAGGCTTTTATCTTTTCCAAAATGGGAGGTTATCTGTGGACTGCGGAAGAGATGCGGTGCATCAAAAGATGACAGCATTGATACAGGAAAAGTGGGTGTTGGGAGGTACTTGATGTAGGTATTTCGAATTGGCGAGCATTGAAGCAGAATGAAAGACACGTTGACGTCGTGACGCGTTTTGCATGTTTGACGTTGGACTATTTGTTTCAAGTTCGCCACCTGAAGACCTTCCACCTGCGCCTTCCTTCGCGTTCCAAGTTTACTTCACTGCCGGAGCGCGTCATCCCACGACTCATCCACATTACAGTCAAGACCCTACACCCTTGTAACCTTTGAATTTCAGCGCACAACGTCGTTCAATCTCCTCTATCGAGTGTGTTTGGAAATGGCAGAACGCCCAACTACGATACTTCAGTCCACGTATCAGTTGAGCTTCATCATCGCTTTCTGGATACTGGCACTGTCCCCAGGTGAGCCTGCCAGCACGGTTCCGCAACACGCAAGCACAAACAATGCACCGTACTGACATAATCTCCACCTCCAAGACCTGATATCACATCGTCTACGGGTCTTACCCATCGGACTTTGGCTCTCTGCGACGTTTTCGACGTTTCGAATACTCCGGTCAGCGCAGGTTTCAATCATGGCCATCGCTCTTGTAGCCTTGGCGCTGCTCGCAGGTAAGCCTGATGACGATGCGGCGCACACTACAGATTTCGAAGCTCAAACACCCCTAGGAACAAGCGCAGCGTCCAGCTGCTCCTGCGGCTACGCCGTCAGCTCCCCCTCCGCCAACACGACGACAATATACAACCAGCTCCTCGAAACAGACTTCCTCCACCTCTACAGCACATCCCAAAACCCCTGCTGGCAACCACAATCCTACAACGTCACAGCAGCCGCCGCTCGCGGTCCACAAGGCAAGCTCGCGACACCGAAGAACATTGTGCCAAATCCGCTGCCGAGCTGGGATGTCTGGGAAGGAGACGGTGTGCTGGGTGAGGATCCTGGGCTGAGAGTGTGGGTTAACGCGACGGAAGTGGATGGCATGGTGCCGATGGGAGAGATGGCCAGCGTGAGGGACGATGTGCTGTATGGGAGCTATCGCATCAATATGAAGGTGTCGGGCACGCCGGGGACGTGTGGCGCGTTCTTTTGGGTACGCGACAACGATCTCATACCTCCGTCTTGCGACAACCGTCTTAGCTAACACATCTCTCTCTTTCAGTATCGCAACAACAGCGAAGAAATCGACATGGAATTCCTCTCCTCCAACCTCACCGCCTTCCTCTCGCCCGTCTTCCTAGTAATGCAAACACCGGCCTCAATGGCCGCAGGCTACAACGCCGCCGGCACCTCTACCTACCAGATCGCCTCTCTCCCCTTCGTGCCGACCTCCGACTTCCACGGATACCGCTTCGACTGGTTCCCCAATTACGTTGTCTTCTACGCAGACGGGCAGATGCTGCAAACGCTGAACTGGACATACCCGATGGCGCCGGGACATCTGAGTATCAATCATTGGAGTAATGGGAACAGCTACTGGAGCCAGGGACCGCCGCAGGTCGATGCGCTGCTGACAGTGAAGTATGTGAAGGCGTATTTCAACACGAGCGATGAGGGATTGAATCAGATGTTTGAGGAGGGATGCCATCAGAAGGCGGATCCGCAGCCCTGTCAGGTTCCAGAGGAGGCGGGACAGGCGTCGATGGTGGAGAGTAGCGGCAATCTGAGCACGTTCTTCTTTGATCGGGGGATGTGTGGTGAGAGGGTCGATGCGAAAGGTACAGGCACTTCTTCTGTTTCTTCTCTGGGAGGCGTGGCGGCAACGGGAATGACATTTTCTTCATCATCTACTTCTGCATCTTCTTTATCTGTACCCTCTGCACCGGCTAACCCATCAACTACTACAGGAACGCGGAGCGCTGCGGCTTTTTCGATGAAGGATCAGCGGGATTTGGCTAGTGGAATCGCGTGGTTTGTGCTCGTCTTCTGCGCGATTTGGTGGTTCTTCTGAGTGGTTGGTACAGGGTCTCGTCGTCTGGAGAGTCACGGTATGGCATACTGTCATTGACGAGGGAGGCAGGGGGAACTTACGATCTGAAGGCTATTGGCGATGGTTTACTTCCTGGGGCACTTGTGTTACAGTTTTGCTTGGAGAGGCATAGCAGATGGAAAGACGTATCGTTATCGGACAGACAAGCAAGATGGACGACACGGCAACCCGAGAATTCACTCAACCTTCAATATGTCGTTCCGGTTCCATTCATCCCAATCTCGACACAACAGCGCGTATCACGCGCGTGCCGGAAGTGGACCCGCACGACTTTTCAGCGACACGCCATTAATTTCATACCTTATAAGATATACAGTAATACGACAAAGACTTCTCCGACAGAAACTTGAGAATTGCTATAGCCGTATTCGCCGTGCTTGCTGTGCTCGCTGTGCTTTCGTGTGCACAGGACATGCGAAGAGGTTCAGAAGACTGGCGATACACATGTTAAAGCTTTCGTCGCGGAGCACGCGCACGAAACGGGGCCGAACTCCACCGGTTCCCGTTTGATGCACAGCTCAACGCGTATCCTGGTTTGATCTGCGGGTTTCTTGCAGAGGAAAAGTGGAAAGTCCGACACATGACTGTTTACATTGTGAGAGGGGAGGAGCGAGACGGAAATGAGACATGTGTCGCGCTGCTAGGTGGGTTATTACTATCATACGCGCATATACACTCTTTTGGACTGCATGGGCATTGGTTCGCTCTTCTCTTGCTTTTGCTTCTCTCGCTTTGTGACAGTTCCTTGGTCAAGTCTGTGGTGTCTGCTCTACTCGACTCCTCCTGGCACACTCTTCATTCTAGAGTACTCGCAACACTCGCTCATTTGCACTGCGGTCCATACCACGACGACCTTCTGATTTACGCAACATCGATATCGAAGCATACCTTCCAGCTACCTTACTACTTCCAGACCCTCAACCTTCCCACCAGGCGACCTGTATAGTGCTGGCTTGAACGTCATTTGGACTTCTGAGACACTCATTCAGTAAGAAGACTTTGAGCTTGGATTGGCTCGTCAGTGTTCCCATCGACACTTGAAACGGAGGGGCCCAGAAGTCACTTGAAAAGAGACGATACGGGAGCTGGTCGAGTCGAAGATAAACGAGCAGCGAGACATCACTACGGCTGACACGACAAAACCGCACATTCTCTGCCTTCTCTTGGGAAAAGTCCTCGATCAAATCGATATGAAGTCCTACCAAAACAGCTCAACCGCAGCATCACGCACCCTCCTCCGCACTATCTTCGCCCTCCTCCTCCTGCTCTACACCCCCACTACCCTCGCCCTCTCACCACCTCTCGCCACCACGACAACCCCATCCCTCTCCTCCTCCGCCGCCCTCGCCAACCAAATCCGCGAAATCCTACCCGCAACAGCACCCACATCCCTAAACACCCTCCAAGCCGCCCCCACAACAGCCTACTGGCGCGAATCCCTCACCACGCTCACCATTGCCGGCGTGCCAACGCCGACGACGACATGGGTCGAGATCTTCTATACGCAGACGTTTGTGCAGCCGACGACGGGGCCGAGCCCGGGCGTGGGGAGTGTTGGGA
>Ga0058698_10001179_pt1 | contig 12304 bp, 9 predicted proteins | sample AgamicAsSfe_FD_67288 | JGI IMG/M metagenome (GOLD analysis project Ga0058698, IMG submission 67288) | Agave microbial communities from Guanajuato, Mexico - As.Sf.e | ecosystem: Host-associated > Plants > Phyllosphere > Phylloplane/Leaf | place: Guanajuato, Mexico | collected 2012-05-30
TTGTCCCGCCTCCCCGCCTAAGCTACAACGGAGAGATCATCCACGTGGGAACTGGATATTGTACCACTTGCTTTTGTTCTCAACCCCTTCATAGCACTGAGCGATATCAGGATCGTACCCAGTACTCCGGCGGTCCACCGTGTAATGATATGTACCAGGTTCTCGACTCGACTCAACTCAACCCAAGGTTCACATTTGCGTGGGGCGGCTCTCCGCAGCCGCATCTATGCTTCATGAAGATCTCCAATCCTTTCTGCGCGGGCCATGTCACCTCTCAACAACACTGGGTTGTGGTTCTGCCAGATCAATTACGCCATCTTTGGACCCTTTTGACATTGTCATGATGCATGTCGGAAGAGGTCTTTAGCTTGTTTACATGGGGGCTGGTTGTTTAATGCCGTGCCCAGATCATTGACCAGATGCAGATCCAGGCCACAGTATGACCTATTCCGTTTACAGGATATACGACTTATCCCGGGGTATACTCTTTGCGTGGCTTACGTCGGCTGGGGCATCGTATCATCGTGGTTATTGAACTCTGCCAAGGCTTCAATTCACGAACAATGACAAAGCATTTCCACCGGTAGCGATCAAGGCGTCCGCTGTCAAACCATCATATGATGCGACTACGATTCGTGGAGCCGCGGACACGCAGCATCGACGTGAAACGTGCATTACTCATTCTTCAATCGCTACCTGCAAACTTTTGCTCAGAGTAACTGAGGCGAATGTTGACAGTTGCTTCAGATCGCAGAGCCACACAGCTGCATCTTCGCAATCTGTGTGTGACCTCATTACACCGAGCAACATCACCGAAGAAGACCCACTCGCAGTCACGGCCATGATGACCGGCATAAGCGAGAGAATTACATCAAGTACATCGGGTATTTCCTCCGTATCGCATCACCAGTCATATCACATTGCGTCGCATCGCATTGCGCCCTGACCCAACTGACCCCTTGTCTCCTTCACTTGTAGCCATCTCGGTGTTTTGACTCGTGGTGCTCCACCACCACAACATGCGATATACTAACGCGAAAGCGAGAAACTTACGCGTTCGTTCGCTTAATCGCTGAACTGGGTTCTTTGTTACCCAGAGGGTCCACTTCCAACGTTTGATGTTTTATCGCTGCAACAAGAGGGCAAGTTTACATCCCATGATCTCCCACTTTTGAGCGCCTCAAGACATGGATCCTGACTCGACATCTCTCTGACCGATTGCTGGCTGTTGGTGTACCCGGGAACCCACATGATTTTCAACGGTTTCGTCGACTTGTCTGCCATATCTATTTTGGCAATATCTCTCCGGTTCAAGAGTGGTCACGGAGAAAGATTCCTTATCGTTGTGCATACCGCGGAGCAGGAAAACGCACTGTATTCCTCACATTCTCATCACTCTGCCCATCACCAAGATAAAGACGGTGATTTGTTCGTGAATGCATAGCGTAATTTGTCTAACGTCTTATAGCAGTGTGAACTGAATGGTTGTATGCGGCTATAATTCCCGAAGTAAGTGTAAGAGTGACATATAGCGGAACATGTAAGCCCGCGTCAGCTTCTCTTGGTACTGCCTTGGGTTTCGTACACTTTTTCATCAGTATTACGACCTCACAAACTGATTTCATCAAGGGTCTGTTCGGTTATGCAATACTATACACTCTCTGTACACCAATGTAGAACGCAAGGTTGGAAGACAGGATAAGCGGACATGCATGCACCTCGTTTCGGAAGTAAACCTTCGATTTTCTGATTACTGTAAGACTACTAGACTATTCCAGGTCTCCCTTGCTACACAACCCTGGACATGGACGTGGCGATGCATCACGGCTCGCACACAAGCCATGTCTCGTTGATGTGTCCAATACGCGCTCTTGGAGTTGGGCTAACGGGTGAGCTGAACGATAGGTTTGCAGCGGGGGGAATCTGAGCCGTCTACAGGATCTTGGACCCTCTTAGCTGGGGCGCCTATAGGATACTAGTTCTTCTCAACCAGCATCACCGTTGTAGAACTCGGATTCGAAAGCCGACGCGGCCTTTATTGGATATTTGAAGTAAGACGAAGCCAGTTGAACTTGTTGGGTGTCGGAGACGGCCGATGGAATAGTGAATATTGTTGGTTGTAATACGAGGTTCTTGGGGGTCATGAGCAAGTCCCGGTTTCCTTTATCCTGTTCTCTACTTTCCCTTTCGAAGAAGAATTGACTGCACCCAGATACGGCAATGTAACGTCAGATGAATCAATGGCGAATTTTCCACATCAGATTATGAGTCAGTACAATTATATAGAGAAGCCAGGGAAATGTGAAGATGAAGCTATAGCAATGCTCATCTATATGCCGAACAACTAAACGATACAACTCTTCCTACCGTCACGTTCCTTGCTGGATGAACATAAGCTACAGGCCAAGTTTCATTCTCTGTTATCCATCTCGTAATATGACAATAGTAGCAACTCCTCAATTTCTCTCTCGCTGAATGCGAATGATAGTAGAAGAATAATCAATATAGCCGGATTGTTATGAACTATTCATCACGGCCCAGATGCATTACCCCACGCATCCGATATGTAGTTACCATATCTGGTATGACTGCTGCTCTTTTCTTCTCTGACGCTGTTGTGCGATCACTACCATCTCGACTTTATGCATATAATATAGCTTGAGACGGCATATGGATCAATTGAGTAGATCAGTAGTGTGTTCTTGGTGACTTGAGTTGAACAGGACGCGCATCTATTCTACGAGACAGAAAGCGAACTGAAAAGAAGACGGTCGTAACATGATGTTGTCTGGATGAAAGTACTCAAACATGGACTGGTGCTGGAGACAGACTATAAGTTTGAGTCAAGAAAGTATACGCAGAGCAACCACCATGTCTACAAGCGATACAGTCTGAGGATTGGCTATGTCAGCAGCCATAAGGAGAATCTGCCACTTGCGGAATGTAGATCGGACAAAGGGTAGATGCGAATCAGATTTCTCACTTCGAGCATTTGCAAAGACTTAGCAACAACAATGAACGAAACTAACCGCCTTGGTCTATCGGAATTGTCCATTACAAGGGTATGGGATATCTACAGTAAAACTCAAGCTATGGACAAGCGAATAACGCCACTGGACGAACCGTGTCAAGAATACCATACAAGACTCACTCCTGGCACCTGTTTTTTTTCTGCAACTAAAGAAGGAACCAGCTACTCGCTATCGTCATCGCCGATAAGTTTCGCGTAGTCCTCCATAGAAGCGAAAGTGGGCAGGTTCTTGAGCTTCCTCTTCTTCTTCTTGCCGCCCTCCTTGTCCTCATCACCATCACCTTCCAGGTTAAGTTCGACTGGAACATCGGCATCGCTGTCCATGAATGCATCTTCATCGTCAAGGTCGAAGTTTTCAAAGTCATCGTCGTCGTCTGCCTGGTGATGGCCACCGACAGCCTCGTCCTCTTCATCGGCATCGACATCCTCCCCATCGTCACTGCCTAGGTTGAGTTCGACACCACCGTCCATGCCTCCAGCCTCATCGTCGCTCATCATGTCGTCCATATCGAAATCGCTGAGGTCATCATCGTCACCTCCGTCACCTTCAACGTCTGGACGACTCTTGACAAGCGCCTGCCAGATCTCATCCTCATCACCACTGTCCTCTTCACTGTCATCCTTCCTGCGGTCCTTCTTCTTCGTCTTCTTGTCAGCTTGCTTGGCTTTGCCAGCCTTTTCGAAGTATGTGTGGAAGAAGACTTCATCGACACGGACATCGTCGACCTTGCGTCGCCAGAACTGCTCGGAGTTGAGTGGGTCGTGCGTGCGGTCGCCATCGCGGTCGGTGATGAGGTAAGATGCGGCCTTGGAAGTTCCAGACATAGGCTGCATGATGGAGGAGCCATGGACACCTTGAGCCTTGGTCTTTGCGTTGCGGAAAGAGAACTTGTCAAGGAAGTTCATAAGAGTGTAGATGGTCGGGTCAGGCTTTTCTTTGATGGGTTCTTGATTGACAATCTTGGAGGCCAGCACGTGGACAGAGGGGTGGTAGTGTGCTTGAAGCGGTAGTAGCTCCCACAGACAAGACAGGTCAGCATGCGCGTGTTCTGGGTCTCGTTTCCTGGAGTCATAGGTAACTTGTTCAGGCTTCTCTTCTTCCTTCTTAGTCGTTGGCTCCTTGTCCTCGTCGACATCCTCGTAGTGCTCGTCGCCGCTGTCGTCAGCATGGTCTTCTGGAGTCGACAACATGGACTTGATGGTAGGGAAGGTAACTATCAGTTCGTTGACGAGGTACAAGACACCGCAGATGAAAGGTGGCTCGTGCATGTGGATGATCTGCAGTAAACGCTTGACGAAAGCCTTGACACGCTTGATGCTAGTATCGGCCTTGAGCGAGCGGTACAACAAGTTCAGGAACATGATATGCTTCGAAGTTGTCATAAGTCGTGGGTCCAATAGAGACTCGTAAAGAGTTCGATAGAAGCGATCCGCAGAGTAATGCTTCGTCGCGGAGATTTGCTGAATGAGCGTCATGGCCTGGATGCTGGTGTTGAAGTTGGAAGAATGTGTCACTTCGAAGATCATGTTCAGCTGTTCTTCGAACTTGGCGTCGTCGGTTTTGGCAAATGGGAAGGCACGGTTAACACCTGTCAAGACGGCGGATATCAGCTTCTCTCGCGACTCGTCCTCAACCTTAAAGGCCATGGTAGCCGCTTTTTCAGCCTTCTGCTTCGCCATCTTTCCAGGCTGACCGCCACCTCCTTGAACGTGTCCGTACTTGTTTATCCTCTTCTCCTCCTTCTCATGCTCTCTCTGCTTCTTCAGTAGACCGAGGAAAACGCTGAAGTATATCTCCAAAAGCTTATTGGCGACTTCAGGCTCCTTCAAGCTGAGAACGGTTTGGTTGAGAGTGATGATGGCGTAGTACTTGGCTATGCCGTTCTGATTCGGTCGGAAAATAAGGTCGGACTCGATGGAGCTAATGATGACGTTCTTCATGAGCGGGTGTGTGTTCTGGAGCTGGAGCAGCAGGTAGGATGCCCTCGATGCGACCTTCTTTTCCTTGTCTCCAAGCTTGTTGATGAGCAGTCGCAAAAGGTTTTCTTCCTGTTCCGGCTTCTCCTTCAGCAACTCCCAGACGTAGGTTACAGCACGGTTGCGCGAGTACTCGACTTCGTCGTTGGACCATGTCTCGAGGATCTTCAGCAGCTCAAAGTATTGTTTCTTTAGCCAATCCTCGTATGCCCACACAATCAGATGGGTTTTCTGGAGAGCGCCTGGCAGCTTATCGCCTGCCTTCCACTGCACGTTCTTTCCTTGCAGTGCAGCGGTCAAGCCTGGCTGCCGTGCAAAAGCCTTCAACTTTCGGTCCGGAGGCAGCAGAACGCCCTGACCCAGCAGATCCTTCAGCGCAGCCAAAGCCTGCATGGCAGCATTTCTGCTCTTCTTTTGCGAAAGGCCCATGAGCTGTCCAAAAGCCTTTTGCGTGTGCAGCGGCGACTCTTGAACCAACAAGGTCAGTGCAGACACCTTATCCTCCATGGTACCAGAGTCCATGACGGTCGCCATGAACTTGTGTGACGAGTCCTTGGCCAAGTGCGACGATGCATACTCCTTGGCCTCCGTGTCGAGGAGTTGGATGGCATATTCGTGGATGGCGTCGATGATGTAACGGGGCGGGATCGTGGGATTGTCGACAGTCGGAAGCTGTGGCAGTTCTATCGTATGCCATTCCGGCTGCGGCTTGAGAAGCTACTGCAAATTAGCATCGTTATGCATCAAATATTTGTCCTGATGATGCGCACCAGCTGCGACCGCGATTTCTTGCTCTCGCCATCTTTGCGCTGGTCTTTCTTGTCATTTCGCGCGCCGTCCTTGGTGCCGTTCTTCGCGCTCATCCGACTCTTATCCGGAGAAGGCTTCGTAAAGCCATCTTTGGTCTCGGCATGGGTTCGCTTCTTCCCCATTTGATTTGGTTGGTGTCGCGAAAGGTGGAGCTACAAGGTCCGTCAGAGAAGAAACTCTGACCCGTCACGACCTTGGAAAGATTCCACGCCTGCCAGAGCACTGAGTCGAGATTTTGAGAGCCTTGGCATCGGCGTTTTGTGTGGCTAACGGCTTGTGGGCTAGCGTGGTGGAGCCCTCATCGTGGTGCATATTGTGACCTAGGTGCGGACTTTGAAAGCACCTCCGTGCGGCCATACTGTGACTCAACTGGTCGCTTTATTTCAGGGTCTTCTAGAGAACGCATCCTTTCGGTCCTAACTTCGTCATACCAAGACTACCAATTGGTATACATTGTCACCACCAACACACACACCCCGCCAACTACCCCGCCAGCTCGCATATGCTGGAGTAGGACAAGGGCGCAAGGACCACGACTGTCAGCCTACATCATGGCTACCCAAGCTGGCGACGAGGATAAGAAAATATCCATCACACCCCTTCTCAAGCGACTCTGGCATGAGTCACCCACAACCAAACCAACAGCCGACGAGATAGCAGCAGCCCTCGCCTTGATATTCACAAACAGCCTATCCGAAGTCCAAACAGGAGCCTTGTTGACATGTCTCCATTTCACAGACCAAGACAGACAAGCTGAAGTATTAGCCAAATGTTCCAAGGCGATGCGGGACTACGCCACTGGCATTGATGTCAAAGGTCTTCAAGAACTCATCAGCCAACGAGGAAGGAAAGAGGGTGGCTACCATGGAGGCTTGTGCGACATAGTTGGCACAGGAGGTGATTCCCACAACACTTTCAACATCAGTACCACATCGTCCATCCTCGCCAGCGCTCTACTTATGATCGCAAAGCACGGAAACAAAGCATCAACATCACGTTCTGGCTCAGCAGACCTTCTGTCCTGCGCACCTCCGAAGCCACCGGTCATCACCGCCATCGCACCCAATACCATCCACGAAATTTACTCAAAGACAAACTACGCTTTCCTGTTTGCCCCTATTTTCCATCCGGGAGCTAGACACGCTGCTTCCATCCGAAGGCAACTGGGCTGGCGCACTATCTTCAACCTTCTCGGGCCTTTGGCGAACCCGCTACATGATTTGATTGAAGCGCGCGTTCTAGGTGTAGCAAGGAAAGAGATTGGACCTGATTTCGCCGAGTCGCTGAAGCAGTCTGGTTGCAAGAAGGGTATGGTCATCTGCGGCGACGAGGAATTGGATGAACTCTCATGCGCTGGACCAACGCATTGCTGGCGAATAGTCGAGGATGATACCACAGGCGAGGCTAACATCAACTACTTCACTGTTACACCAGCGGACTTTGGGCTTCCCGAGCACCCTCTTAGTGAAGTCAGCCCTGGGCAGTCACCCGAACAGAATGCGCAAATTCTCATGAAGATTCTGATGGGCGAGGTTCCGCCAGATGACCCAATCTTGCATTTCGTTTACATTAACACTGCGGCATTGTTCGTTGTTAGTGGTATCTGTGACGCGGACACGAGCAACATGGGAGAGGGTGACGATGGAAATGTCATCAAGGAGGTTGGCCCAGGAGGTGGACGCTGGAAAGAAGGTGTCAGGAGAGCCAAATGGGCGATCTCGAGTGGAGCCGCATACAGCGAGTGGCAAAAGTTTGTCGAAGTCACAAACAGCGTTGCATAAGTTACGTCAACGAAACATTCTGATTAGACTACTCGAATCCACAGACGCTATCATGAAAGGATCCCATCGTTTGTCAAAGATGATCAACTGACGCTTCGAACCCACGAAAACCTGTCTCTCGTCTTATCCCTTAGTCCCACACCGCTGTTTTCGTATTTCAGCTATTCGTGCTTCCGTCTCGTCCCATCAGGCCCAAACCTAAATTCTGCTTTTTTCTTCAGTCCATCCAGAAGCTGCCGGACTTCCAGCACGATCGCATCCCACTTTTTGGCTCGTCTAGAATCATCTCCTGTTGTTCAGAACTCCGGCACTGACCAGTGGTCAACTCTTCTTCATTCTATGCAAAGTGTAGCATCTCAAGCTTCTTCGCGGTCACTGCAATAGCCCTAAACGCCTCTACTAGGGCGATGACTTCTTCGGTAGGGGTCAGATATAACGACGTTGACTGTATGTGATACGTCAGACGGCGCAAATTGGCAAAGTTCACCGCGATGAACTGAAGAGATTGGCAGCCATTCTATATCTCGCGTTCGGAGCTCCTGATAGTAACCGTTATCATACGTGCTAGTGCCGAAGGGAGGCGATGAACGTGGTTTATGGTACGAATATGGCTTACCCTGTATAACTCAGGATGTGATCAAGTTCATCATGCATCGGAAAACTCACTTCGACTTCGTTACGTCCGGACACCAGATCCATGAGCTCCATCCTTATAGCTTTGTTGATGCACAGCAAGTTTCACTCAATAAAAACGCGGCTGTTACAACCGATGATATCTCCATTATCCAGCTCAGCAAGTATTTCCCGGAAGCCTCGGTATGAGAGCAAATTATTAATCTTCCGTCGCACCTGGAATTCTCCAAGAGACGTGTGCACCCTCATGGGCCACTCGGCATCGGCGAAGAAGATGATGTGGGAGGTATCAGTACAGGTAGAGTCGCTGCGGCAGTCAATCCAAACATGGCCTCAACGGGGATGTTGAGGTCTGAGTAGACTATATGACGCAACTAGGCTGAGAGACGAGAGATAATATCAGACTATATATCTGGAAGTGTGCCCGTGAATGGCATCGAGTGCATTGCTGGAATTGATGTGGCCAATAACTGTTTCAGTAGCTCTGGAAGTGCGTTCATATGTAGGTAATGCGTCCCTTCGTCTTACTTGTTTGTGTCATGACTGATAGGGATGTGATTGAAATTGAGATAAAGCGCTAGTTTTGCAACAAAACATGAATGAGAGTGTGCAAGGTGAGATCTGATAGTGTTGAGAAAGAAACTATGGAGAACGTGGAGGTTACCTATGGATAATGGCTTACAGCGAGTGCAGGCAAGAAAGTTACTTATGGTCTATGTGCCCTCACGTTATTCGCCATGGCAGTGCTATATTTCACTGCTGGTACTCGAGATACGATTCACTGTGCCTTTCAACAGTGCGTTGTGAATCAGATAATGGGATTTGTATCCTGGCGTGTTAAGGTAGAACGGGTCCGTCGCATTCGTAGAACCTGTTGACGATGGTGCAAGACGGTTGTCGGATCGTCAGAGATGTTGTTGAGAGTTTCTCACGCTTAGCCGTCAGATAGATAATCTTCGCGGATTTGTCGACATTTCAGAGGAACATGTAAGCTTTCTGAAAGATATGTCAAAGATTGTGGCTTGATAGGTCGAAACCATCGCTGCCTGCCCGCCTCTTGTGTCGCATTTCATCTTGGATGTTAGACATGTGGTAAGCCAGACCCACACGCAAAGCCCCTTCTAACGTGATCGCGCCGGCGCCACTGTGCCCACATATGATCAATCGCTGATCCTGCGGGGAGTCGAAAATAGGCGGTGCGCTGAGGACTGCGCCCTGTAGGGCGTTGCATCTTCATGAGAATGTTGTAAGAGTGTTGGCGGCCTGGCGAGGTTGAGAAGAGGTGTCTCGCAGTCTTGCCTGTCACTTCCTTGGCGCGCTGCATGCAGCAAGCGCGCCATCTGTTGAACCTTGGAATCGCGACCCCCTATGCGCATGTCAATTGAACCTGCGCCTGAAAGATCAACGTTACTCAACGGACGTCCCGACATCTCGATCGCAGCAACCCGCTCGCATCACATCACCATTTCGCTTCCCACCAGCCTTAGCCCAGACTGACTCCGGGCCCGTTTTCCGTTCCAGGCCCCCTGCTCAGCCCGCACTTTACGAAGACGCACGGCCACCGGGGTGACAGCACAACGAATCTTCTCGACACGAGGTCACGCCGACAAGACAACTAATTTTAGTAGGCTAACTTCATTGGACGCGTAATTAGTCTTGCCATCAACAACGCGAAGATTCTGCATCTGCGGCATGCTAAGCTATAGCGCGTGTCTGGGGATTAGCGTTTTGCGGCTCGGTATCGATTATGTGTCAGCATAGCCCAAGGCTGGCGCACATGTGGTTGGGAAAATGGTTGGGAAAGCAACAGGTGGGTGGTGGGTAGCCGTTTGACGTTTGACCGGTGCATGAAGTGCATGGGCGCAAAAAAACGAGAGAAAGTGGAGGATGTGCTAGGGTAAACAGGCGATTGGATGGGGAAATGACGACAAGATGTGCACTGTTCCTACAGGAACATGGTTTGTTTGGTGGCACCATACGGGTTGCAGGATGCGAATTGGTTTCGAAACCCGGGGCAGGAAGCATGGCTGGGAAGAGGCACAGCAGGAAGCGCCTGAGGCTCACCTGGGTCGGCGCAACGACACACAAGCTTCCATCTCGAATCTTACAGCGACGACAGTCATCCAGGCTACCCATGTGAAGGTTGATGATATGGATCGCCGTCTGGACGCCTGGAAGGAGAAGTCTATTCAATAGAAAAAATCTCCGCCTCGATCACGAACACGAAACATCCTCGCCACGGAGAATGCTATTATTGGTTGTGGAGGCCGCTAGACGCTTGTCTGGACGACAGTCCGCCTGTTCAGGGATAGTATGGGGCTCGCGTTAGGGCTGGTTGCCGGGTCAAAGTGGCGTTCCAGGGCCAGGGTTAGCTCCGATGCTTGCTCTTGGGTGCGGGTGAAATGGAGCAGAGGCAATAAAAGGAGGACGCGTCTCTCACGAAGCTTGAAGTTTGCTTCTCATCTCGCATCACTCAATCACTATTCGCATCGTCTCAATCGCTACTTGACATCCTTTTCGTCAAAGACTATCGCTACAGAGTTCAATCGTTCCAAACAAACACAACACAACCGTCAATATGCGCGCCTCTATCTTCGTCTCCGCTGTTGCTTTCGCCGTTGCATCGGCCCAGGTACGCTCTCATCCATCAATTCGCATACTATGCCGAATGGACCGCTAACATTCAGCCAGGACTCATCCTCCGCTCCCTCATCCTCCATCGACCCGGCCCCCCAGACTACCTACCTCACCCAGACCAACTCTCTCGGTGTCGTAACTGGCATGCCCGCGGCTGACACTTCCATCGCTACTCAGCCTGACGCTGTCACCAGCCAGCCCGCTGCTGTCACTACTCAGCCAGTACCTGCTGACATCCCTGCCGTTGGCCCTGGTGTCCACACCCTCACTCTTGCTGGAACCGGCACCGGCTCCATGGTTAACTCCACCCGCACTGTCACCGTCAGCGCCAACAACAGCACTACCGTCGCTCTTGTTGCCTCGCCTACCAACTCTGACGCCGACGCTACTGGCTCCGGCGCATCTCGCAGCGGTGCTGATGCCACTGGCTCTGACGCCTCTGGTACTGCTACTGGCTCTGGCTCTGGTGCTGACGCCACCGGTGCTGCCGTCAACGTCAAGGCTGCCGCTGGTAGCCTTGTCGGTTTCGGTGCCTTCATGGCTGCGTTCTTGTAAACGCATTGATCGCATTGTTTGTTCGTTTTAGCTTCGACGTTTTATTTTTATGAGGATAGCGGTCCTTAAGATACCTTGGGTCTTGCATTAGCATTGCGTAACAGATTTGCATTGCAATACTTCGGCGTCGGCACTGGCATGTGTCTTTGACGGGAATAATGTCTGTTAAGTTTAATCATGGCTTGGATGAAAACATCGGCCATGTTAGTAGTACTTTTTTGTACATGATGTTGGGAAATATATCAAACATTTGGATACAAAACGATTGCTTAGACGTTCTTGCTTGTGATGCATCTATTGAAATGGATATTGGCATTTAACCCTTGCGATGCTCAGACATATCAGCATCGGACGGATCAACCGACCGTCGGGTACGTTCCGTTCCGATACAGTTGAGCCCTCGTGACTTGGTTCTTTGCTGTGAACGAAAAGAAGCCGCCGTCAACAAGTTTCTTCGCACATCCAAAAGTATAAATGTTCCCGATCAACTTTGGCCATGACTGACATCAATGCCGAGGTCGGCAAACCTCACTGCTTAGCATTTGCCAAACACCCCGCCAAAACATTACCTCACCCAATCTGATTGAAACATGACAGCCACCACTTTCCCCAGACACATCCCTTCCATCCCCTACAGCGATCCCCCAAGTCGCCTTCAGACCCTCGACATCTGGCTACCCCGGCCCCTCGAGGAGACGTCCAAAAATGCCAACAACGCGATATGGCTAGTCTACATCCACGGCGGCGCATGGCGCGACCCCCTCATAGAATCGCAAAGCTTTGAGCCTACTATCAAACATCTTGTCGCTTCGCACTCGGCAACGCTGGACAACATCGCAGGTATCGCAAGTCTGAATTATAGACTTTCTCCTTACCCCGA
>Ga0058698_10001180_pt1 | contig 12292 bp, 13 predicted proteins | sample AgamicAsSfe_FD_67288 | JGI IMG/M metagenome (GOLD analysis project Ga0058698, IMG submission 67288) | Agave microbial communities from Guanajuato, Mexico - As.Sf.e | ecosystem: Host-associated > Plants > Phyllosphere > Phylloplane/Leaf | place: Guanajuato, Mexico | collected 2012-05-30
ACATACACTGACTTCGTACAGTGGCCGACACACAAAGACACAACATGTGGCGCATGTCAAGATTCTTCACGTAGAGGTGCGCGATGCTATGTGCCCTTGAGTGAGATGATAGTAGTTTATGAAGAGGGCAAAGGCGAATGTGACGAGTGCAGAGAAAAGAAGGGGGCTGAGGAGGAGTTTTAGGGTGGAAGAGGGTGAACGGATGTGTAGAGATACCACTGTTGTATTGATCGATCAACAGACGAACGCGGAGACAACAGTGCCGTGTAGTCTGCAAAGGTACTCGTGATAGTACATGGGCTCGAGGAGGAGTATTCGAGCATGTGATGTTATCGTGTATATATTTAGACCATACACTAAATTTTACGCTTCGTCAAGCTTGAGGATAATTTTGGACAAACTTCTAAGCAATGTGCAGCAGCAAACTAGTGTTCATGCGGTTGACGTCATCAACACAATGGCATGTCTTACTAGCTTAACATCTCGAGCGTCTTCCAACACAGCAATTTCGCACAGCTGCTTCCAAAACCAGCAGCAATTCATCTTCACTGTAGCCATGTCAGAGTCATCAACCCGAATTCCATGGCAATCTATACCTTCCTCCACCGCAACATGCAAAGTCCATCTGATTCAAGCTGGCGGTCTTCACATCCCTACGGACATGGTCTTGCTCCCTGGTCCGGATAAGCCGCAAGAGTCAGAAGACTTCAATGACGAGAGCGGAAAAAGGAAGACATTTTATGCTCCAGACTATGTGTTCCTCATTGAACACGCTGCAACCGGGAATAAGTACGTTTTCGATCTAGGCATGCGAAAAGATCTTGAAAATCTCCCCCCTCTTATTGTGGAAGGCACTCTACCGAACTTCAAATGCGAACCGAAGTCACCGGCAGAGATACTGCAAGAGCATGGATCGGCCGATCAACAACCTGAGAAAGTCAAGGCAGTCATTTTTTCGCACATGCACTTTGACCATGTTGGCGATGGGGCTAAGGCTGGATTCGAAGAGGCAGAGATGTGGGTTGGACCAACATGCTGTACATACGCAAGGCCTGGTGGGTATCTCCCATGTGCGAACTGCATGTGAGAAACTTGCTGACCTTGTACATCGAACTCCAGGTTATCCGACTGATCCAAAAGCTCCAACGCTGAGTGAGACTTTGCCAGTGGATGGTAGCCGGAAGATTGTAGAGAGTTTTGTGCCTGATGATATATTGAAAGAAGCAGGCGATAAGAGAGCTGGTCTGGTCATGGAGGGTATGGTAAAGGGTAAATATGCTGCTGTAGATCTCAAAAAGCCTGAGTGGATCGGCATCGGCGCTTTTGATCGGGCATACGATGTTTTCGGGGATGGATCAGCGTATATTATCGACGCTCCAGGACATTCGTCGGGCCATCAGATGATGCTACTGCGAACGACATCAGGTTCCAACGAGAACGAGCACACCTTTGTACTGCTGGCCGGCGACTGTTATCATCACCCGGACCTGCTCAAAGAGCCGAAACGTACTGCCAGGCCACCTTATGCAAAGTCAGGCATGCACGCCGATCCAGAACAAGCAGTGAACACGATGTTGCGCACAAGAGAGTTCACGCAGAAGGACAACGTATGGGTCATTGGAGCTCACGATATAAGTGTAGGCGAAGGTATCAATCCGGGGGTTAAAGAACTAGAGGGACTTGTAGGAATCAACAACTGGTTAGAGAAGGGATGGAAGAAACGATTGTAGCTTAGCGTAGCACACCATCATATCCAATTCATCTGACAGCATAAGACGTAGTTCCCATATACAAATCCTAGTCTCTGAAGCCTTTCACATGCTCAGACCCCAAGCCCTTGGCTCCCGAGACACCCAAAGCTTGACAACCGTCTCCTCTCCCGACCTTGCGTCACACCGTCCGCTCTGCACCCTGAATTGCTACGCGCTGACAAGGGCCATCCCAAACCCATCGCTCGGTATGAAGCGTAGATCCCGCGGAGTCCGAGCATTGCCGTTACCCGAGGCGATGTGGAGTTCATCTTAGTGTTGCGGCGCACAGGGTTTCGGGATGTTTGGGTGGCTTGGATGCATGAATGAGAGTGGCGTGATTACGGATACGTAGGATTGTATGATGCCTGAAATCTGAGGGAGCCAAGGTACAATCAGGCTAATCTTTGGATTGGCAAGTACGAAGATGTGTGGCCGTGGAGACGCTTGCGTATGGAATTCATTCTTTCTTCATCATTAGAAATTCTATGGGATATCGTAGACTTTGAACATGTGTCTTTAGCCGCTTGCAGCTTTCAAGATTAACAAACAAAAAGACCAAAAGTGTAAAGAGACGAGCGAATTATGTACAACCGTAGTAATAAGTGACAATTCGCTCTCAATATAGCAAATGGTATAACCCCAGCCCCTTCGTCTTTCTCCCCATTTTTCGCTCTCCAAAACTCGTGATGGCATCTAGAAGTTCTCCTTGCCCCATACGAAACTGAAGCCAGGCTCAGAGTACATGTTGCACTTGACGTGGAGCGTAGAACCAAGACCCTTGGGGCCACAGAAGAAGACACCAGCCTCGGCAGGTGAGTGGATCTTGCGGATGGACTTGAAGATCATGTCCCAGTTGGGTCGACCGAAGTTTGTAGGAGCGCGAAGACCGGTGATGGCGTCCTGTTCGGCGTTTGCGTCATTGATCATGATGTTTGTCGCGTCATCTGCCTTGATCTTTGCTGTAAGGTACTATGGGGATGATTAGTAAATCATCATTTCGAAGAGCCGCTGATGAGCATAAAACTTACGGTATGGATCTCGATGTGGTCATCGATATCCTGTGCCTCAATAGCCAGCAACAGCGACCTGAACCATTCAAACGACCCGAAATCTCTGCAGATCCAGAAGAAGTATACCTTCCTTAGCCTTGTACGAGATCCCTGAGGGTAGTTCATGCGGTACCAAATACTCTTGAGAATCGAGGCGAAAGGTGTAACACCAATACCAGCACCACAGAGAACGGCGACTTCGAACTTGAACACATCCTCAGAGGCGGAACCGAAAGGACCATCGATGTAGACTCGGGGGAGGATCTGTCGCAAGGCGATCTCTTCGCTCGATCCGCCCTTCTCACCCTTCTCGCCAGGGGGCTTCCTCTCCGTGCTACAACCAAGGGCCTGACCGAAGGCTTTGGTGAAGTTTCCGACCATACGAATGTGCACAGAGATGTAGTCTTCCTCAGGTGCGCTGGTAAGTGTAAAGGGGTGGTATTGCCAGATGGAGATTTCAGGGCAGCACAAAAAGATGTACTGTCGTCGTTAGCATACGGTCATGTTCGAATAGGGAGGCGACATACCTGTCCAGCACGAGTTTTGGTATGCTCCTTCTTGATCTGGACCTCGCAAACGTTGCTAGGATGCTGAATGACCTTGGAGATGTACGTCTTGTGTCGTCCACGTACTTCGCGGGCAATGCGTTCAGCCAGGTAGGCAAATCCACCGTACATCCAGTACTCCCAGAAGACACCAATTCCATCGCAGAAAGGCGCAAAATCGGGTTGAATCATACAGAAGGCTCCATGGATCGACCAGAAGACGAAGAATATGATGAACAGATGGTGCATGTACCAGAAGCGTTCAAAGTTTGCGCGACGAGCCTTCTCAGCAGCTGTAATAGCGATCGCGTTGAGCGCAATCAACATGACGTAACCACTCCATCCAGGTCCGGTCGCAAGGTTAGCTAGGATGAATCCCATAAATCCTAGGTCGTTCGTTGCCGAGAATCGGGCGAGATTGTTCCAATGGGCGATAGTATGAACCCAGGAGAAAAACACGATGGACCAGGCCACCAGCTTGTGAAAGGTAATGTTCTTGTCGAAAGGAATTACGTCGTTCAACGGCGTACGACGGGCCATAGAAATTAGGTTCCTGCATACTGGAAAGAGGATGAAAGCGACGTCGACGTGGAGCACCAGAGCGGCCGAACGAGCAATGGGGAAGGTCAGACCAAAGCGATTCCTTGAACCAATAGAGTTATCCTTCAGTCCATAGTTCATCATACCAAAGACGAAGACCATGACGTGCAATATCGCAAAGGTGAACACAAAGCTTGGTACGTTAGTCGATTTGCTTCTTTGGCCTGGTGCTGTGACCTACAATCTTCGGTAACCCTCGTTGACCATCCACACGTCAAATTTCTCTTTCCGGGTCAACTCTCGCGCCTTTTCGTCCGACATCTCTCCGGACATGAGCATGCGCGTCAGCGGTGGCCATCTTGACCGCTCGCGACCTGTGAGGCTGGTGGTGTACGACATAGCTGCTGGGTGGAGCGAATGTAGCAGCAATTGAATGACTGGTGTGGATGCCGATGATCTTCAGACCTGCTGAATGTGGCCGAAGTGGAGCAACAAGTTCAATGAGTGTCTAAGTAATCTGTGCAGAGGTTAGATCGAAGCCACCAGGGACAGCGACACACCAGCACGAGAAGCCCTGGGAAAAGAATGAAGTGACTTACTAAGAGTGCCCGCACAAAAGAAGAGAAATAGTACAAGAAGAGGCGTTCAGTCACCCGGCTAAAGAAGCACCGGCATGAAATCGGTCGAGTCTTGGGGTGAGTAGGGGAAACAAAAGCCTATAAGCCAACGTTGCGGCGAACAGAGGAAGAAGCGGCACCGACGACGGGGGTTAGGACAAGGTCAGGTCAGCTTTGCCATTAGCGAAGTGGGTAAAGGGTATCAGTCCGTCAGATAGTCGGGAGGATGGGCAATCCAGGGCCCAAAGAGCGAAACGGTAGCAGAAGTCGAACCATCTTTCATGGCTCTGCAGTGCAAAGCTGCGACACCGTAAGATCCGCTGTCTACGAGCGCGTATCGCAACGGGATGATGGCCAATTAGGGACGCGAGATGGCGTGGCTAGGGCTAGGCCTATGCCAAGCTTCAGCTCTGAAACGTGAATGGCCATGCATTTTAGTCTTCGCCATGCGAAATGGCAGAGCGAGGCGTTTGAGAGGCGTTTGGGACGTGGTAGGCTAAAACCTAGTGCGTTAGAGTGAAGCGCCTCCACCCAGCCCCTGGTCGGTGCGTTGAGGCTCAACTGCCGATGCTGGCTCACCTTACGACTTCCACGTTGTGCTCCGAGCCTCCGACGGCTTTCGACCGCGTTCCCATGTGGATCTGGACACAAGCTTCGATGGCGCACGATAATCTTGCGGCATGGCTGAGAGTGACAGCTGTAAGAGATGGATGCACTGCTGCTCGTACGTCTTGGCTGAAGCTTGCGACTATTCAAGCCCACCTAAGAAGTCTTGATATCAGTTTCTTTTCACAATTTGAAGAAGACGACCCCTAAGCATGCATGTTCAAATATCGACCATCCAACGGTTGTGGCGTCATCGACTTCCGCACAAATGTGTACTCGCTCGGTTGTATTCTGCATGTTTGTTTGAACGGTCGCTTGCCCGTGTACCAACTAAATCCGATCTATTCCCGTCCAAACATCTCCGGTCTTAGAACCCAAACACCATGAGATCCACTTCAAGCTTCCATATCAAACAAGAAGCTTTATTGCCAAACATTGACAGACGCGTTTACAATTTCAGGAAACCACCGCTCGCGGAGATGGTCTGACCCGAAACCCATTTCGCGTCGTCGCTACAGAGCCAGGCCACAATTCTTGCGATATCGTCCGCAGTGCCAACTCTTCTCTCGACAGCAGTTTGCTTCAACTGGACATCCACGACCTCTTTTGGTACACTGTCCAACATCTCCGACTCTGTGGGACCCGGCGCCACAGCGTTGACTGTATGCCCTGCAATGCCTAGCTCTTGTGCCAGGCTCCGGGTCACGCCTTCAATCGCTGCTTTGGATGCAGTGTAGAGAGTCAGATTGGCGATACCTAGTCGTGCGCCTATAGACGACATGTTTATGATGCGGCCTGGTGCACGTAGATGGGGCACTACCGCGGCTGTGAGAAGGAGAGGTGCGCGGACGTTGACATCGAATATGCTGGAATAGTCTTCTGCTGTTGTTTCCGTGATGGACCTGTCAAACAAAACGCCAGCGTTGTTGACGAGGATATCGATCTTATCACCAAACGCTTCCCTAGTCGCCGACATGATCTTCTCAGGTGCGTCGAGTTGTTTGAGGTCAGCTTGAACGATTTTCGAATCGCTACCATTGCCAAGTAATTTGATCTTCGAGGCAATCTCTTCTGCTAGATTTCCGCTGTTCGGAGATGTGTATACGAGGGTGACCTGTCACATGTGTAAGCGGCTTGATTGACTTGGTCAAAGTCGGTGGACTGACTTTTGCTCCCCTTCGCGCCAGCTCTAACGCCAAGCCAGCCCCAATTCCTCGCGAAGCGCCTGTGACTATAGCAACCTTGCCTTGTAGAGGCAATGCTGATGGTATAGACTGAGTAGACATGATGATAACTGTCTTAAGCGTGTGTTGGTATCTTGTGTGGTGGCATCATATTATTCGCCTTCCATCAGGTTTTATAGCACTCAAAGGCACCCACATATCTAGTGACATGATTAAAAGTAATCGGATATAAGCCGTATGTTCGTATATACGTGTACTTGCTGCATTTTTATCCAAAGTGGGTAGGTCATACGTCATTGGCTTGTAATCCCCGATGGACCTCATGAGTGCCGACAAGCTTCGGAAGAGGTTGTATAACGAATGGCGTGGAACAAGTTATCGAACCAAATGCCAGTGTTATAATGCAGATACATTCCAGTTTTTCGTGTATATAAGAATTTGGTTTGTGATGGGTAAGAATTATGTATTGAATTTTGAAAGTATAGCAAGTCATTCGCTCATAGATATGAAACCCGCGTGCTCCTCGGTGGCCTGTCAACACCATTTGCGACAAGTAGTAACAGGTCTGATCCATCCTTCAACCCTCCCGCAAGATAGATAACGCGCCGTGGTGAATCGAAGGGAGACCATTGCCGATCAGAGTAGTTTCGTCGTAGATTCGATCGAGACTGCGCTTGGCGACAGAACATGAACGTCGCAATTGTTCTCTTGATGGTCGTGTCGTCCTCCATCGGCAGGATCCTGCTCGCTTCAAGCCTGGCCCAGCGTGCCCTCCTCCGCCCTCTTCCACCATTTATCGCTTAATGAAGCCGAGCAACGGGCCCTTCTTGGCATTTGGATCCTTCTTCTTCGGATACATCTTGGATGTAACGAAGTGGACGTACCATATCAGGACACCGAAGACTGAGAGACCGAAGATTACAAGAAAGAGCGTGATGACAGGTCGACCGTCAGCTTGTACGGAGCGCAGGGCGGCGGGCGTAAGGATCGGTGCAAGCCATTCGAAAGCCATATTGAAGTTGTTTGGTTGCGAACGGTCGAATTGGCCGAGGTGACTGGAATAATATTTGTTTTGTCGGAGCGTTTACGAGCTTGCGATGACGATCAGAATCAAGACAGCCGGCTGCCACCAAAAGAATGTGTAAAGATATCGCCTGCGACTTGAAAGAATCGGAATAAGGAAAGAGGACGTGATGTTGGATGACAGCGACAGGGACGGGCAAAATGCGACGGTTAGCGTTCATGTACCCACCACAGAGCCGCTCAGGCGGCAGCGCGACGGCCAAACCAGACTCGTTTCGCGCATGACCTGACCGCTTAGTATCCTTGGCAGATCGCATGATGTTTACAGAAAAGGCCATACGCATGGCGTATAGAGGCATGTTCGATGTGAGGCGACCGCCTGATATGGTGACTGTTTCAAATGCAAGGCGGGCCAAGAGACTATGGTGAGACGCTTTCGTTGCAGAACGTTCCGACGCCCGACTGGGAGCTTACATTACTTGCAAGGAGCACTTCCTCTCGAAGCCACGGGTGTTGTCGGTGTAAGCAGTGACTGACGCCGAGTTGACTGCGCATCCTCGGATACTCTTGCGCTTGCGGACCTCGCTTGACGCTGGATTTCCCCGGACCAACGAACGACCTGGCGTCGAGTCAAACAACCGTCGCTACAATGGACGACCACGTCGCATATAGCCAATGACTAAGGCAGCAGCTTGCTGTCTGCTTCCAACACAACGCTGGTGCATCCCGTTGTTGTACTCTGCGTGGTAAGGTGCATAGGCGAGTTGGTGATGAGGACTAAGTCGGTGGATTGTTGGGTTTCTCACGTAATCATGCCGCTCGCCCGTTTGTGATTGGACGAAGGAAAAACGCTGTTTTCACCGACAGTTCGCACAAATAGGGCGCGTAGTTCCCAGCCATTGCTCGAGCTTACCGCATATCCACCGTTTTTTTTTCTCGTCGACCAAGAGACACTTCATCAATACTGGTGTGTAAGTGCATGCAGCCATTGCTAATCCTCAGGTACCCGAATAAACGACTCATCACTTCTTCGCTTTTCCTGCCTTGAACCAATCTTTTCGCGCCAAACGTCACACAGAGTCGTACAAGGTTACTCGAGTAACTTGTCTATCACCATACGTCAATATGGCTCCCCTCCCTAAATCCGAAGAGTCCAACTCGCCAACAGAAAGACCTACCTCCCGAGACTCAGCCGAGCGGGGAAAGAAGCGCGCAAGTATGTCGACCGCGGATTTCTTGGTGACGCCATTGCCTTTGCTCACTATCAATCGCCGACAACGCTGACACTACGGTACCGCGCGCAGGAACACAATCAATGCCTCCCCCAGAGCTGCCCAAGCTAGTCGCCGAGCAGCATGCCCCCATCCCGACCAACGACAAAGACACGCAGCGCCTGATCGTCGTTCTGTGCAATGCGACCCTCGAGACCTACAAGGCGTCACATGGCACCGGTCGGGGCCCCGGCGCGCGCGAAGACAAGTACAATCTGCTCAACAGCGACGATCACATTGGCGTAATGCGCAAGATGGGGCGCGATATCAGCGAGGCCCGGCCTGACATCACACATCAAGTGCGTACAAGAGGGGGCTAAGGGCGTTCGTCAGCTAACGTGGCGCTACAGTGTCTGCTCACATTGCTTGACTCGCCAATCAACAAGGCGGGCAAGCTCCAAATCTACATCCACACCTCCAAGAATGTGCTCATAAGGGTCAGCCCTACAGTGCGCATTCCTCGTACCTTCAAGCGATTCGCTGGACTCATGGTCCAACTCCTGCACAGACATCAGATCCGGTCGACGTCATCCCAGGAAAAACTCATCGAAGTCATCAAGAACCCCATTACCGATCACCTTCCCCCCAACTGCCGCAAGGTCACGCTCAGCTTCGACTCCGAGGTCGTACGTGTCAGCGATTACATTGGCGGCCTCAACAAGGGCGAGAGCATTGCAGTCTTCGTAGGTGCCATGGCCAAGGGCAACGACGACTTTGCCGATCACATCAAGGACGACAGCATCGCCATTAGCCAGTTTAACCTCAGTGCCAGCGTTGCATGCAGTAAGTTCTGCCATGCTGCGGAAGACGTTTGGAACATCTTCTAGTTCGGCAGCACGACCAAGGGTTGGACCTATCCATACCGGACACGCCAGCTAGCCCACAAGCAACAACTGACTCACGGCGGACGAGTCGGATCACGGACCGCACATTGATGAAAAATAACCAGGACCTATAGGCTGCAGGACACGTTCATGGCTTAGATCGCAACATCGACAGCCTGTGCGCTACTGCATCTGATTTTGGGCGTCTGCTTGAGGTTTTTTTACAACAAAACAACTACTCTGGCTCAACGCACAACAATCAATCTTCTTTTGAAGATCGCGGGGCAGCTCAACCTACCCCGCACCTCCTGTTTTTCTTTCATCTTATTCTGTCAGCACAGTACGCTAGTCTGTATGCGCCTTGTGTACGGTGTCATACCACTGGGTCTAATCAGGGCCTGTCGTTCGATTTCGAAACGTGTCTGTCAGTAGCTAGCTTGTAGGATATCGCGGCTCTTCATCCACTCTAGGAACTCTGAGCAGGAGGATCATCAGTGTCAGGAATGACATATCTGGCGAATGAAAAAAGTATACTTCACGTCATCTTCGCAGTACGATCCCTTGAACCCCTCTTTCAAGCATATACCCGGTTATTCGCTCATTTTATACTTCATGAGGTTAGACGCTTCCCTGACGGGACTCATCGCATTCTGCGCATGTGGCGGGAGGGCAACGGGTAGCATCTATACATGGAGCCGCATCGCCGATCTCCCATGATGATCTCGCGTAAACATCGAAAAAAGCAACAGCATGGCAAGTCCTACCGACTTTTTGGTGCGACTCCAAGAATCTACCACGATGCCTGCGATCGTAGCCTCACTGCAGCAACATCTTGGTTCTTGTGCGAACGGTGCCCCAGTGTCGACGTCACGCCATGTCCAATGGCGCGTTACGACGACAAGTGGCGCGTCCAGACCGCAAATACTCTGTTGCACGCGACAAGCGACCAGAATGCTACGAGTCCATATGTACTATAGCGCAGTACGCAATGTGAGGCGTGCGGCGACTTAAACCTCTCGCGGCTCCGGGCCGACGTCGAGGACCAATGTCATACACCGACACCTCGCTTACTTTAACAAATTTGTTAGCTGCAGACGCAGGACATGTGGCAGCATCACAACATCTTGACAGCGACCTCCTTGATAGCTAACTGCAGCAGTGGGGCGTGCTAGTAGGGTGTGTCCCGCAACGGTATGGAACGTCCTGCCACTCGGTTCACGATGCATCGAGACGCTGCACCTGGACGGGGTTTATGATATAAACCTCGAGGCCGTACCGATACTTGCCCTCCCTACTCACACCATACATCTCCAACCGCTCTAACACGTTCAAACCTGATCGTGTGCATATTCATATCTTGTTTCCTTCTTGACTCTCCTCTCGGCGATTGCTTTGTCCGCGTCCTGTCGTTCTTGTTTTTGTTCACCGCTGTTCAGCAATGCCCGTCTCCCACATTGGTCTCACGGTATCGCATCTTCCAACGTCAACGTCATTCTTTCTCTCTGCGCTTCAACCACTGGGCTACCGCTACATTGGCCAATTTGGCAACCAAATTGGTCTCGGAATTCATGATGCCGATTTCTATCTCTGCCAAGAAACGTCTGGGTCAGTACCACAAATGATCACCAGGCACACCGCAACTGACAGCTCAGTAGTGTAAGGGCCGGCGCAGCACACATCGCATTCACCGCACCTAGCACGACTGCGGTCCGGAACTTCTATACCGCTGCACTAACTGCCGGCGGACGTCCCAATGGGTCACCGGGTTCTCGTTGCGCGGAAGACGGTCACTTCAATGCCGCAGTTCTGGACTTTGACGGAAACAGCATCGAGGTCGTCTACCGAAATGGACCAGACATGAGAAACGATGGTACCATTATCGAACACAGCCGGGTCATCACGTGGTCGAGGACAGTTTCGCAGAGCTTCCGGGAAAGCCCGAGTATTTTCAGTGCCCACACGTGTGCTTCGAGAGCTGGCGCAACACCAATGGCACCACCGGCCGAATCAGCTGTTCCGAAGCCACCGACTGTAGCCAGAAGCGCCTCTGCACCCACTGTCGCTCCTGTTCCCGAAACGACGACGAAATCCGACTCCAGCAGTGGGGCGGCCACGCACATCCTCGGAACATTACTTGGAGCTGCTGCAGGTGCAGCCGTCACATATGCATTCATGCGGAGCGAAAAAGATAGTGCGAAGAAAGAGGCGGATTTCAGCGCCTTCATGGACGCCAAAAACGCGGTCAACACTGCGGCTGGCTTCTTCGCTCAGGCCTCATCCCAACCCCCGACACCCCAGCAGGACCCACAACCCGCGCAACCACCTGTCGAGACCGCTGCACCGCCAACTCCTGCTCAGCCAGTAGTACCAGTAGCACGCCGCATTGAAGACGACGCGCAATCATCCTATTCGCGCGCTTCCCAGATCCCTAGGACTTCTGTGCCACGACAAATCGAGGCTGCGCCCGCTAGCTACTACTCACCGTCTCAGTTTGAGGCTCCTCGCACGCAGATCGCAGAGCCACTCGCGATCGAATATGCCCCTGCATACTCTACTGCCCCGTCAAGGGCTCCTTCGAGGCTCACGGCAGCTCACCGCTCCAATACCAGCCCTGAGTTGCTGATGATTGAAAGGGCAAGAAGCACTGTCTCCACTGCAACAACGTCCAAGCCTCCGCGACCATCGTCCAAGCCTCAAAGTGTAGTCTCGAAAGCACATAGCGCAGCTCCTAGTTCTTTCATCTCATCGTTCGTGGCAGATCGTGCTGACGATGATGACAAGAGTAGCTCGGGCAGATCAAAGGCCAGGTCCTCTCACACTTCATCTTCGAAACATAGCTCGCACAAAGAGCACAGTAGTAGCAGTCGCAAGGAGCGTAGCTC
>Ga0058698_10001181_pt1 | contig 12292 bp, 13 predicted proteins | sample AgamicAsSfe_FD_67288 | JGI IMG/M metagenome (GOLD analysis project Ga0058698, IMG submission 67288) | Agave microbial communities from Guanajuato, Mexico - As.Sf.e | ecosystem: Host-associated > Plants > Phyllosphere > Phylloplane/Leaf | place: Guanajuato, Mexico | collected 2012-05-30
CGGGGCGAGTGTGAGAGGGCCGAGGGGTTGGGAGGGTGGTGTATTTGTGGGTGGTGTGCTTGTGGATGTGGATGGTGTGGTGGATTGACAGGGTGCGAGACGGCGGAGGGTGGAGCGTTGGAAGGTTAGGTTGCGGAGGTGGTCTTGGGGCCAGAGGCGGATGAGGCGAGCGTAGTGTTTTGCGATGGTCTGCTTGCCGTGATGTTAGTGCATGCTAGGAAGGGTGGCAGGTGGCGATGCATGGGATGGCAGCATACTGGATTGGACATTGCTGCGAATGATCTGGTATGGAGACTATACTATGTGTAGGGCAGGCGAATGTATGTCAGATGACACAGCACAGGGTGATAGGGTCGGAGTATAGAGTGAATGCTGTCGTCGCTATGTGATCTGAAATAATACTAGTGATGACGATCTCAATTGATGACGATCTCAAACATACGCTCTCGGAACGATTGCTTGCCGCCAAGACCGCAGTACCGCCGCGGCAGTCTGGATGCCTCCGCCTCCCTTCGTAAGCTAAACACATACGCCATCACCACCTCGAACATTCCTCATCTACAACAACTCACCACACCCCTAACCACGACTCTACTCCTATTACACCACATACCTCGATCTGAGTCCTGCTACATATCCCCTGGACACCTTATCGTACACCACAGGCTGTAACGCAATGAGCGGCCATAGATATGAGCGGGTAAGTTCATCAGACAGTCCTAAATCTCCGCCGCCCTATCGCTCCTCGAACATGCATCACTGACATTGCACAACCAGCTGAACGTACAAGACGAAGACGACAACATCGAGCACGACAATCATAATGCGACAGCACCGTTGCGGCAATCACATACAGATGTCCCTCCTTCGCCACCTCCTTCCTTCCGATCTCGCACCTCCTCGTTCGGACATGCACATCAAGCCTCCGATCGAGTGCCGCTGGTCTCGAATATTGACACAACACTAGAAGACACATTCGAATCACCATCCGACGACGAATCTGAGAACGATGATACACATGAGTCGGATCATAGGCTGGATGATAGGCAACGAGTGATGAGCGGGCGGCCTTCAGTGGCGGAAGGGGTCATGGACTCGGAAACGACTGGCATGCTGAGTAGGAGTGGAAGTGGCGAGAGACCTATCGTGCAGAGGACGGTTACTCAATTACCGGTGGGTCCTCCGGCCGCAAACGCGAGGACTGGTAGAACGTACGGAGGTGGCAACATGGACGGTGTGTTTGCGAACATGAATGCGAAGCCGGTCCCAGGCGAAGAAGTTGATGAGAAGCCTCCGGTAAGACTGATGCGCATGTTCTGATATGTCTCTTGACAATGACTGACTGACCGACTTCCCAGACATACGAACAAGCTGCGGCAGACTCGGCACCACCGTACTGGGAGAACACCATATTTGCGCCTGGAACTTCACATAGCGACGATGTCTACATTGACGGACTCCCTGTTGGCTCTGTCTTCTCCTTCATCTGGAACGCCATGATTTCCATGTCCTTCCAGCTCGTCGGGTTCCTGCTTACATACCTCCTCCACACAACACACGCTGCCAAGAATGGCTCAAAAGCTGGTCTCGGCATTACACTGATTCAGTACGGTTTCACGTTGAAGGGTGCTGGATTGGCTGGCATCACGAATCCTGGAGCTGGTGGTGAAGGCAGCTTTGTTCCCCCGCCCAACGACCCGAATAGCCACGACTTTGACCCCAATGCACCGATACAGTCAGGAGACCCTAGCGCTGGCTTCGATGCCGGGACGCCGACGACAGGACTCGGAGCTATGCAGACCTCGGATTGGTTCGCGTACGCGCTGATGATTGTGGGCTGGTTTGTGCTCATCAAGGCGGGGAGCGAGTACTTCAAAGCTAGACGGCATGAGCAGCTTGTGTTGCAAAGTCCGTCGAGAGGCTTGAATCAGCCAGTGGTGGCAGAGGGCGAACATCCTGAGACGACGGTATAGGCGGGCGGGCGAGGATGTGCTTTTGGGTTATGACTTTCACTGCAAGGTGTTTCGGTTATGATGGGAAGTGACTGCAATGCTGGTTCATTGTGTTTTTATGCTTGAGTGAGATTACGCATCATTCTATGGCGTCTAACGCGATGGAGACCTTTCCCAGTGCCTTCGTTTTGACTGTGTCGGTTCCGTGCCTTGGATATCTCGAGCTGTCAGCTTGCTGGTGTCGAAGTAAAGAACGTGCCCATCGTAGTAATCTCTTGCATTAGTGGCCATCTGCCATCTGCCGAAGAACAGCATCCATCACAATCGTAATCATAGCCGTATTTGCAGATTGCTTGTGCTCGATCTGGGTGCACGATGTTCCCCAGCTGCCGTTCCACTTGGTGCCCCGCTCGTGTAACCATCACGCTAGTAAACAAAGACCGATTTCCAGACCAAGTGTCTATTCAGTGAACTTCAGTCTGTCTGCAGACGCGAATGCCGTGTCAGGGCATCGACTAACATACTGACGACAGTGACCAGCGAACGACAGACATGCTTGTATTGATCTCGAGGTCATTGACGGCTGGCGGCATGCGCGCTTGATACTTCTGTTGCATCAGCAGGATCCGCACATCAGTCATCCTCGTCGTGGTGGAGAAGCTTTGCGATCAAAGTATCTCTGGATTGAGCAAGAAGAGTAGAAGTAGCACGCATGGATTACCGGAACTCTTCGCAGGAATATACAGGAGGACGGGTAGTCCCAAGTCGACCGAGGAATGCAGCCATGTCAAATGATCATGGCCAATCACGACAAACCGACAGTGCTCCTTCTTTCGCCGAAGCACCCAGCACTCAAGCACGAACGTTACAGCTGCGCAAGGCGCGCTTTAGAGGACTTGTCGTACCATCCCGAAACATCACACCCGTCAAAGCACGGAGATCAAGCACAGAAGTCGAGTCACCTGAACAACAGCACGTTTCACCTTTCGAATATGGGTCGCTTGAGCGACACAAGCGCAGGACAGACTCCAACGATCTTGGTATTCTGCAAGAGATCAGTAACTCGAGCTTGAGGCGCAAGAGAAGCCAAAGACAAGATATCAGCACAATCTTCCAGCCACCCACGGCGCTCGAGTCATTCACGTTTCACACCGATGAGGCAGAATTGCTGCCAAACATTCACTCGGCGCAATTACCACGAATTGAAGTCGCCAACACACCGAGACGGAGAGGACCACGCGCTGTTTCCAAGGATAATCTCAACAACGAGACTACGAAGTACATTGAGCATCTGGAATCACAACTCGCTGCTCTACATACGCAACTTCAGGCGTTGACGTCACCATCAACAACTAGGACACATTCAGCCAAGCTAAGAGCCATGAACTCGGAATCGCGATTGCTGAAGCAAGAGGTGTCAGATTGGGAAAGTAAATTCCACGAACGCGTCAAGGAGCAATTGGAGCAACATGAAGTCGTCGTTGGGAAGCTGAAGTCCGAGATTCGACAGCTGGAGAAACAGATTGAGAAAGATACGGGAATGGTCAAGGATTTACAAACACAATCTGATGAGCGCACGCGACAGCTGGTTGTGGTCGAGAGTGCGAACTACGACTTGGAACGGCGGCTTGAGTTCATGTCCGAACTGCTCGCCAGCTCTTCAGGACGCGTTGATGCACGAAGTGACAGTCAGTCAAATGCGAGTCGCCGTAGCGGTCCTGCGCCTCGTCCGAGATCTGTCGGACCATTGCGCATACCTACGCCTATCCTACAACAATTCTCGGTACAACACGAGCAAAGGCCACGTCGACAGGATCTGTCTCGAACACCAGAAGGTCGGAGTCCTGCACATGCCGGGTCTGAAGAGAATCCTTTCGACCGTCTCAATGCGTCAACACGAAGCTTGGAGACTTCTCCAGAGACTGCATCTGTTGTTTCTGAGCACACTTTGGTGGAGTCGCTGGGCATGTCGCCTGGAAGTCGAAGATCAGTGATGCTCAGCCAGTCGGTCAACTCGGAACACGATGCCAGGACACGACCAGCTAGAAGAATGCGCAGATTTTATACTGGCTCGACTGGACCTCGCTCACTGATCTTGCCTACGACCACCCATACGGGTCAGTTCTCGACATCTACTCCCATCCTGGAGTCGCCTAACCAATCCATGCACACTATGATGACACCTCGCGAAGGACTCGGCTTCAAGCTGCCGATCAGTCCAGAACGACCTTCAATGCACAAACGCGCGAATACATGGGACGAGGGCAGATCGGCTTCTGTCCGAAAACGACGCATCGACGCAATCGAGCCCATCGCCGAAGCAGCTTCTCCATTTTCATATAGGCTGCCACTTCCACCACAAGATGAGGACGACGAAACACCACCCACACCTACGTTTTCACCACCTCAGCAGACATCTCAAGCTCCTACGCCGACGTTCTCGGATGACGATAGTGCTCAGCTCATGGCAAACCGTGCCATCTCCCTAAGCAGTGTTCGAGGACGCAATCTTTTCGACGAGCTGAGCAGGATGAAGCATGACGAAGACAGCGAAGATCCTACCGGAACTACAGCAAGCCGTCTCAGCTCTTCACCCTTCAGGAGCTTTTCCGGCCCTGCATCCTACGCAGTAACACCTCTCGCCGCCTCTCGATCACCTTCACCATCACCATCACCCCACTTCGAACCCGGACCCCAAATCTCGCCACCGGCAACACTCTCAGCCGGCGCCTCCTCCGCTGCAAACATAGCAGCCAAGCGCTCCACCTCCACGACCGTCCCATCTCAGACTCTACCCTCGTCACAGTCAGTCTCCTCTCCATCCAGCTCCGGCAGCACCATCACCCGCCTCCTCTCCCTCATCTCTCACAGCCTCGCCATCCCCTCCGTCAAAGCAGTCGTCGCAAATGCTTGGTCCATGCTCTCCCTTTCCCGCCCAGTTCTCGAATTCCGCTTCTGGCTTATTAGGCTGCTCTTGGGCGATCTGCGCAAGAGACACAGACATCTCCTGACGCTGCGCGATGTGGCGAATGCGACGAAAGAAAGAAATGTCAGTGGTATGACTATAGTCCCGCCAGGCTCGCACGCTGGCGCCGTCGGCTTGGGCATCAGCCACGGGCAGAGTCTAAATATTGTCTCCCGCACGGTCAGCAGGAACATCAGCACCAACCACCCCCATCCGGCGAAACTCCTCGATCCCTTCGACGACGGCGCCATCGAGCTGAATGTGGTGCGTCGAAGAAGAAAAGGCGGCGCAAGAGACGACGCCGCCGATGACGACAGCAATGGAGACGCGCCCCTTACGATTGAAGACCTCGAGGCACGGCAGACGACGACACCGAGATTGTCGGCGCCGGTGGCGTGGCTGAAGTTCTCCATGACGCTGGTGTTTGCGGTCGGTGTGGCTATCAAGGATGGGCCTGCGAGTTTGCTTGTGTCGGCGTCGCCGGGAAAGCGAGGGGGGCGGGATGAGTAAGTCTTGGAACAGGAGTGGATTTGCGCATATTGGATACCGGGCTTTTTCGTATCGCTCTTGTTATTTCTCATTCCTGTTGCCACTATATTGGGGTTGGGATCGGGCCCAGGGTTTATCTTTGGACGGCAGGATTAAGGCAACGTTTCCCATTCTTGTACAGCATAGCTACGGCACGGGCGGCAATCTTTGCGCTTTTGAGCATAATATCCAATTCATCTCATCTTGGTACACGATGTCATTGCGTGAATTCGTTTCGGATGGGACGGCGTCGTGAGCGTTTGTGACACGATTGCGTGGTCATCATGGTTATGCAAGAGAATCGACATCGTGTACTGTACTAGGACACAAGTCTGAGCAGAATCCCCACGGCACTCTCCCGAGGGTACTTCCAAACTTTTGTCCCTGTCAAAGCAGTAGGGAGCTTGAAATGAGAGCTTTCATAGTAGAAAATCGATGCTATGCGATCTGCCAACAAGAACTTTCATAGTAGAAAGTGCGGTCCATATGCCTCGAGACAGACAAGGCAAACACATCAGCAAAGCCAGCTGTCAGTCTTTGCGAGAAACTTTCTCCTAAAGACCAAGCTGCTCACAATTTGTAGTGTCCAGCACCACTTCACATCAGCGCAGCTTGCTCTTTTTCGCATGACCGATGTGAACTCGATATCCTACACCTTCACAATGATCAAGTCACCACAACCCTGCCTACTTCAACCAAGCAGATGGATATCCCCAAGCCAGAACTGCCAAGGATGATTCGCTGCAACATGATCCAACATAGCCTCCAAGCCCACCGGCTGCAACACCAAGCTCGAGATGGGACACCTTCCACAAGCCTGCACACAGATCTTCTTGAAGTACTTGCACGCCTTCTCCTCGTGCTTCTGCGCCGCTTGGTACGCTGCTTCGTCGAGAACTAGCTCTTCCGTTGAAGCGTCCAGGAGGAGATAGTCGGATAGTTTGGGCGGCTCCAGAGGCAGGTGAAGACGGGCGCGGAGATCGATGATTCCACGGAAGATCCTGCTTCCCAGATGAGTGGGTGAGATGGGCGGCGTGAACTCCATGCGCATTGTGATGCCACTGTCGAGGTCTGCCTGGATCTGGCGGCGATGGTAGTCCTTGCATGCAGAAACCCAGGTAGTGAGAGTGTTGACGCGCTCAAAGTAGCCATCTGCGTAGACGTCGACAAGGGTGATGATAGCGTGGATAGCTTGACGGCAGATGACTGTGGCGAGGGTGGGCTGGTGCACGCTGTCGAGGTCGTAGTGGAGGTACCTTGGGCAAATGAATCCATTTGGGCGGCTGTTTGTGCGCATGTCGCCGATGAGGATTTCGGTGCCTGTGTCGTGCAGGACTTCGCGGTCGGTGATTTCGCGGAGGAAAGGACGGATGTCGCTGGCGAAGCGGGCTTGGAACATGTTGATGACGGCGGAATCGAGCGTATCAGCCTCATCGAAGCTGCGAGGGAAGTCAGTCACTGTTCTGCAGCTGGGATGTGTGGGGGGCAAGACTTACAGTCCTTGCATACACTCTCGCACGATCCATCTCTCCTGGTCTAATTGCTTGCAAAGGAGGACGAATCCAGCTTCTGCCTTTTGATCGTTGCAGAGGTCCTCGCCGGTGCAGACAACCTTTATATACTCCCACACATGCTCAGCGGCGTTCAGTATGCGATCTTGCACCGACAGTCGCCAAGACGCCGATTGTTCTTCCTGGAATTGCTGAGATTCCCAAGCTCTCCTCTGCAGCTTCTCATTGAGCTCGAGATCGCTGAGGCCGATGGCAAGGATTTGGCGGATCAAGCAGTCTGCTGAGGGACGATAGAAATAATCCTTGTTGCCTGAGCGCTCCACTTTGACCTGACCAAGCGTGAAGATGAGGGAACATCCTTCGGGCATTGCAAGAGAGGCAAGAAGAGCAAGGAGTTCAGATTTCTCTGGTATGTATTAGCTGGGGTGAGCTGACTGCGAACGTCTTGTCCTGGTTGGTGCACGAAGCATTGAACAGTTCGCGGCGTTGAAGAGATGCCAAAGAACTTGACTTACCGATTCTGAGATCTCTGAAACAAGCCTTGCACAACAGCTTGCCCCACCTGACGCTGCAGAATGGATGAGACTTCGAGTCCTTGGCACAACAGACAGTACATCTATTCGCCTCCGTCATGTAATATTCCAGCTCGAGATAGTAGTTGACACCGTCGCTAAAGGGTCCTCCAAGAGCGAGGATTGGCACGAGACTGCGTGCAGCACAGTACATCGCAGGTGCCTTGAGGATTGCCGCAGGAATAGCCTTGTACCAGACAAGGTTCGCGATGTCGAATTGAAGTTTGCGGCGGAAGTTCCTACATGTGTAGAATAGGGCCATGAGAGACTCTGGTGGCAGGAGAGAGGCGACACGGTGGAAGATCTCGATAGGTATGCGCACAGGGCCTGCCAGAGTATTGTGTTCGGAGCGTGCCATCTGGAGGACCTCATCAAACCCATTGTGAACTCTGTTTCGTCGTGCAGCAAAGGCAGCTTGGGTGAGAAGATCAATGCATGTTGGATTGAGGCGAGGCAAACATCTGGTCCCACGAGAAGTGGCTTTGAACATCATTCGCTTTTCGATCCGGTGCGACATCATGCTACCAGAGCTGATGAGGTGCTGGGAATAGATGCTGGTACAGCGATTGCCAAATGGTTGAAGATACTGAACACAGCTTCATACACTGAGAGATGTGCTGGTATATAAGTATTGACGATCGACGTGAACACCTCATGGCCGGGCACAAGCCGTGCAGTCTCGAGTCCATGTTGTTTCATCGCACAATAAAGCTGTTTCATGTATTCGAGGCTCCTGTATTGATGAGTATTCGCCAACCCCGGACTTGTGGTGATATTTTTGGGTGGTTGGCTATTGATGGGCCGTCTCCTTATTGTTTCGGCATGGCCATTGCTCAAGCTCGAGTTGCGCGACAATGCGAACTACAATAGTTGCATCAGCGCTTCTCGCGATACTGTGATCACTAGCTTCATGCAAGATCGGTTAGTGGTTTTGCAGCTGGAACATTGCGTTTGGTGGCCCAAGCAACATAGCCCACTTCCTTGCCTTGAAGCAATGCCAATCCGTCTTGTGCGAAGCCATAGGTCAGTCCTGCTAGCATGCCAAACTTGGTCATTCTAGCTGCAGTAGATATGGGGAGGCGGTCTTGATAGAATCAGTTCAACCTGTCCTGAGTATCAATGTGAAACACAAACTCACTGTACAAGGAGAACGCTCCAGCTGTCGTCAAGCCAGCGCAGAGCGTACTCAGAGCATCACGAGAATGCCTACTCCTGTCGACAATTTCCTCAACACCAAGAAAGAGAATGGACCAGAGAGCCAATCTCGTGCTCATTCGAGCAGCTTCCTTCACACCACCCAGCATGACAGCGTAATTCTTGCTCTTGTGATACAAGAACCATCCTTGCTGCGAGGTTGGAAGACGATGAGCGTTCTCAGCACGAAACTTCAGGCCTGTAGTATTTGCACCGTGAGACATGCCCAATGCACCACCGATCAATGCTGCTGATGTTGCTGCCATGGCGATTCGTCTACTTGGTGCGAGAGACAGGCGATTTGGCGGACGCTGTGTCTCTGGAGGCTCTGTGGCGAGTGCCTTTTGGATTATGAGATCTATTTCTGCATTTGTAGCCATTATGCTTTTGCTTTATCTGGTTGAGCAACGTGAAGGCTTCCTGAAGCATCTCGGTTCTGCATTTGCGTCACGTGCTCTTCCTCGTCAGTTGTGCCCATCTACATCTCCATCTCCATCCTTCCTATAGATCAAAAGCACCCGCAGCCTACAGCATCCACTTGCCCCGATCCCACCTATCCCTACACTACACGACACTATCACGATACAGACATAATGCCCTCCGCTATCGCCGCCACTCCATCAGGCTGGACCCTTCGCTTCAAGCATCACAAGAACACCACGCTTCTCCACGCCGACCCACTCCAGTCTCTCTCCTCCTTGAAAGTTGATCTTCTCAACGCGCTGCGCGTCACTCACCCCGACGGCCGTCTGTCTTCCGGCCTTGCGCTGCCCACAGATCCCACTGACATCATCTTTGGCAAAGCAAAAGACATGCATGATCTCTCAATCGGCTGGGAACGTGTCTCGACTGTCGACGAAGCTGCTCAAGAACCTACCAGGAAGAAGAAAGCCAACCCGGAAGACTCGCCAAAGGGCATCGGCTTGAAAGACGGCGGTGTGTTGGCGTACAAGTTCAAGTCTGAGGATATGGACCTCGACGAAGGTTTAGGTCTCGAGGACGATGATGAGAAATGGAACGTGGTTATTCCTGTGTATGAGGAGCCTGAGGATGGACCGCAGCGGCTGCCGGTGTATGCTGAGTGAACGGGGCCAAATTTATGCAAGGAAGACACTCAAGCAAGAAATGAACGTGGTCATCGCGCCGCATGAAGGAGAATACCTACGAACCACAGCGCCGTTAGGTGTATGGGAGCCCAACGGGACAATGACACCATGATAGAAGGAAACATGCAAGAGGACGACAACCAAGCCAGATCAAAAGGCAAGTCTGCGCTAAGTCATATGGACAGGTTCGAGAAGCGTAGATCTCGTCATGACAGCGATCTACGACTCGAGACAAAGCTCACGTCCATCTTGAAATCTATCTCAACCAAGAAGAATATATCACAGCTGACGGCGAATACTGATGCGAGACATTGTCGGGAAGGATTGGCACGACTTGTGATCTGTTTGTGAACATACGGCCGCGCAAAGTGCAATCACGACAAGCGGCGGTAGAAGCTGGTTCGCGACAGGGCTAGAGTGAGGATGGTCATCGTGTGCTATTCCGTGACTACAAGTTGTTCGGCAATGCCGAGGGAAAGAGACGATGGCAGCGCTGTTGAAGGTGTCGGGTGACAATTCAGCGTAAGCATTGGAAAGTGTGGGCCGCAATGGGGAAGGCATCAATCCAGGCGACCAAGAGATTGAGTGTGCCATGGCGCTGCGGTCAAGATAGCAGGCGATGAATTGCCTCATTTGAGAAGATCCAGCTCATAGCTAGATACGATACGAAGTATGCACGATGCACACGCGTGCTTGTTGAATGAAATGGACAATCTTCCAGGTTGCCTTCGTCTCCGCATTCTGTCTGTATGCAGACGCGTCAAGGGGCGAACCCGTTTCAGATCCATTAATTTGTTAGTGTTCCCAAACTTGAAACTCTGCAACGCCCAAGTAGTGGCAGTAGTAGTGCGAGGCGCTTTGTCACAAACAGGTCCAGCAATCCTCGACTTCATCGACCTGTGTGTGCCGCCCTCGATCCTTTAGCACAGTGCCACCAATTGCCTACAGCTCCTCTCCCTGTCCCTGAACCTGAAGAATTGCCTTGGAGGACTGATTGACCTCCACCTTCTCCACCATCAACACAAGACCACCCTCGTCAATCACTGTACCTCGGCGCAATCAGCTTGCTGTCCTGCCCTCAAGAATCTCCTGGTCAGCTTCCCGAGTAGCATTGGTATCAGACCAGTAGAACACACGGCATAGAAGCAGGAAACGAAGCACTTAAGGGACTTCTAGGATCGTGGCGCATTGGATGTGGTGTACGATACTGTGAAGCATTGCATAAGAGACTTCGAGTTTGCGTCATTGTATTCCAAGAGGTAACCGGCACAAGGCAGCATGTTGCGCGCGACGTTCACAGCACGAAGAAAAGGAGCAGACACACCAGCAGTTTCCAACACTCCTGCATGGTTTCTGAATGGCTTCACGCCATGGCTGCAGTCCGCCTCCAAATGGGCATGTACCCACCCCATCTATACTGTGCTGTGTCTGGGGATCATGGCAAGCACCTCGTATATCAACCTTCTGGAGACCAGCTTGTTCGAGCCTCCTGCTAGCAGTGACATCGTAGCTGGTGGGGTCGATTCCGCGGCACTACTTTCTGGCAGCAAGACACTACACGCAAGTGCTCAGAATGGCTGGAAATGGCAAAACGGCGAGTCTGATGTGGCAGCTGTGGTATGAAGTCTACAGTCCACGTTGCGACCCTGCACTGCTAACATACTCAGGTTGGACAGGACCTCGCTTTATTTACTCTAGTCTTCCCTGACACCCTGACGAACTCTGCCCTTCCGCCTCCAGAATCATCGGTGCCGTTTCTACAACAACGAAGAGTCGAAGCATTGCCTGCTTCCAAGAATCTGCTATCTCCCATTTCTCAAGACAAGACTCTCGTGTTCTCTGTACCATTCGATATGGCTACCAACTTTACCAGTGCAGTACAAGAATTACCAGTATCAAGGCCTGGGGGACGCGTAGGGGACATAAACCAAGACGTTGAGAATGAAGAGAAGAGCTGGCTCATGGTAGCATCACGTGGCGAAGCTGCTGGTAGCAATCGCACATTCTCTCGCAAGGTGGCAGATGCATGGAGTGCCTTTGTAGACCTCTTGAAGGTAAGTAGTGCGGTCGGGTCAAGATCACAAGCAGCTTACACCTGTAATAGAAAGCTGAAGAGATTGACATTGTTATCATGGGGCTCGGCTACTTGACAATGCATCTCACATTTGTATCACTTTATGTTTCGCTACGAAGACTGGGGTCGAACTTTTGGCTGGCAACGTCTGTGCTGTTCTCCTCGGCATTTGGATGCTTGTTCGGCATCCTAGTCACGATACGACTTGGTGTTCCCATGAATGCGGTGCTTCTATCGGAAGGACTGCCTTTTCTCGTTGTACTTATTGGATTCGAAAAGCCAATCATACTGACAAAGGCTGTCCTCTCTGCATCTTTGGCCATGAAAAAGCCGTCTGCAAGGGCGAACTCCTTGCCAGCAAGTGGTGCTTCAGGAAAGTCAAGCAACCAA
>Ga0058698_10001183_pt1 | contig 12281 bp, 13 predicted proteins | sample AgamicAsSfe_FD_67288 | JGI IMG/M metagenome (GOLD analysis project Ga0058698, IMG submission 67288) | Agave microbial communities from Guanajuato, Mexico - As.Sf.e | ecosystem: Host-associated > Plants > Phyllosphere > Phylloplane/Leaf | place: Guanajuato, Mexico | collected 2012-05-30
GAACTACACATGGCCCGAGTTCAACGGACCCGATGTTCTCTTCGGTGGTGGTGCTGAACAGTTCATCCCCAGCAGCAAATCCTTCCAGGGCTTGGATTACTATCAGCAATTCCGCAACAAGGGCTACAACGTGGTTCAGAACAACACCGCTCTCAAGAACGCTTCCAACACCGAGCGTACCTTGGGAATTTTCTCCGTGTCCAACATGGCCAAGTGGCTGGACAGAAACGTCTACAAAGACAACACCCAGATCCCCAAGACTGCTCCCGACGGCAGCAGCGCAGCTGCAACTGACCAGCCCGGTCTTAAAGAGATGACTCTCAAGGCTATTGACATCCTGCACAAGCGTAACCCCGAGAAGGGTTTCTTCCTCATGTCCGAGGCCGCCTCCATTGGTCAGTCTTATTCCTACATGATTCCCGACTCCCTTGTATCATTCCTGACACTAACAACATCCTCAGACAAGATGATGCACGTACTTGACTACGATAGAGCCCTCGGAGAACTGCTCGAATTGGACGACACCATCAAGGCCACCCTCAAGCACCTCGAAGAAATCGGCGAACTCGACAACACTCTAATCATTTGCACCGCAGATCATGGCCACGGATTCGACGTCACTGGTGGCGTTGACACAAAGTACATGGATGCCCAGTCAAGTGACCGAAAAAAGAGAGACGCCGTCGGAACTTACGAGCAAAGTGGCCTCAGTCAGTACATGGTTGCTAACCGGTCCGCCCCCATCGGCAGCGATCAGAACCTCGTCTACTCCGCCGGTGTCGATTTCCCTGTCAACTGGGACCCTCGCTACACCCTTCAGTCTGGTCTTGCAACTTTCCCCGACCACCGCGAGAACTACCGCGTCCACAAGAAGGGACCTCGCATCCCTGCACTCAACGTCACTGGCTTCAGCAGCAACGACTACTACGTCAACTACATCGATGCCGTCACGGGTTTTATCGTGAATGGGGTGCGTAAAGCGAGGGTACAGATCGTGCAGGTCAAGAGCCATCAGACGGCTTTTCGACCTTTGTCTGTACCTTTACTACCTTTTTGTAAGAAACATGCTAACTGTAACCCTGCTTTTAGACTCTTCCCGTCTCTGCGGATCAGGGCGTCCATTCACTCACTGATGTCCCTGTCTTCGCTCAGGGACCTTGCCAAAGTGCTTTCGGAGGTGTCTACAACAACGTCGACATCTTCTACAACATTGCTACTTGCTTGCGCTTGCAGAGAAATAAAGCTCCCAAATAGATTGGAACTACCTGATTGAGACTTTGGATATTGACTTGGAAAGAACAACAGTCGGTCATTATGGGCCTTGACTAGGTTGGATTAATTTACAAAGAAGTATGTTAAATTTGGATGAGCGACGATCATGAAAATGAACGCCTCCGACTAGAATATTCGCTCCTTATGCACGAGCAAGTGAGAAGGGCTTAGGCTCCTAGACTCCATTTCTGTGATGTGCTATGTAACGCTATGCTACATCGGTACTCCCTCTAGTAACCAGGTAAAGAGCCTAGAGCCTTGGATCTCTTCTGATCTCGCCATCAATTCGTCTACATCCCAATTCGCCCAGGCGAATTTGTTCCGTAGAAAGCTAGCTTCTGGTGAAGCAAGCCAAACGCAAAACTGACCCGGTAAATCGACTAGAATGGGCATTAGCAAACTTTTGAAGAGTTTTCGCAGGCTCGGCAGGACGTACCCGTATCCGTGGCTTCGACGCCGACCTGAGCGCTCATGTCGGTCGTCACTGTACCAGGCTGTACATTCACGACATGTAGATCGGGATTCTCGACGGCGAAGTAGTTCATCATTTTTAAGTTAGCGGCTTTGCTTATGGCGTAGCTGCCTGCACCTGCCATCGGCGCAAAATGAGCTAGGGCTGTGGAGATGTTGATAATCATTGGCTTGGGGCCAGCCAGGGGCAAGAAGGCTTGTACAGCGTTGAAAGCTGAGAGCACGTTCAGATTGAAGCCATGCATGAACACTTCAGGCTCATAAGAGCTTAAAGGACCTCCGGCTGACATCGCGGCGGCGTTGGACACCAAGACGTCGATATAGCCAACCCGACTATAGACTGTCTGGAACGCGCGCTCAACATCCTCTGGCTTCATCAAGTCTGCCGCGACAAACAGTACAGTGGTAGCCTGATCTGTTCGTCCAGCTGCGATTTCTTTCTCGGCCTCTTCGAGATGGGTTCTGCGGCGGCCTAAAATTGTAACCGACTTCGCTTTGGCTCGAGCAAACTCCAGTGCGATAGATTTGCCGATTCCAGTACCGCCACCTGTAACCAATATATTCTTGCCTTGGGCTGAAAGCTCAGGTCGTAGTGGGGAGATCTTATCGTAAGCTTCATGGTGCACGGTCTTAGTGAAGTAGAACATTTCTGGAAGAGTGACTTTCGTATCTGGTCTGGTTTCAGAAGCGCTTGCCATGATGATAGTGACGTAAGGGTATTTGGAAAGTATTCTTGTAGAAATTTGATGTGATTGTGTGGTCAACACAGTCGCTGGGTAACAACCGCTATTTATGGACATAAGGATACCTCATTGCTGCGGAGATAAGCGATGTGATATAGGCTTACTCCGTCACAGACATGATACGTCATCTCGGATTACGAATCAGGCGATTGCCCTCGATCCACCCAGCCCAACTCCCGGCGTGCCCACTCTACGGAATTCAAAGGTAATGTTATCACAGTGGTTGTCACCACGTTTTGAACATATCGTTCGACCCGTCTCTGGCTCTAATGAATAAGGATCATATCGCTCGACCACCACACAAGCGGTCTCGGGCCACTACTGGCTTACATCGTGGTGAGACCACGTATCCGCGCCAACGCGCATTGACTGCATGTCACATCTGTCGCATCCGCAAAATCAAATGCAGCAATGACCGGCCAACGTGCGCATCGTGTTCTCGCCAAGGTGTCACCTGCATCTACGACGATGGACAGGCAGAATACTCAAGCTTCGACCCGGCTAGCCTGGCAATATTGGAAAAGCTCAATGAAGTGCTGGATCGTTTGCCAGCTGACCATGGCCAGCATGCCGTGCGCTCACAGCCTCAAATCGACCTGACTGCCCACCAAGTCGCAGACTCCGCCATGACTGCTAGTCTCGATACTGAAAGCGAAAGCAGTATAACCCTACTGGATCGTGTACGAGCCTATTCGGGCGCTGAGCATTTACTCGAATGGCCTGTATTTGCTGAACACGCGTCTGCTCAGCGTGCCGTGAGCGCGATATTCTCCACCAATGCGCCCGACGAAACATGTATAGATATCATCACTGAAGACCATCTTCCACACCAGCCGGTGCCTCATGGCTCTGCCGGGCAGCAGTTACCTGTCGTACAGAATGTATTGCCTCTGGTAAACAGATATTTACTAAACGTCCACCACAAGCACCCTTTCCTCGATGTTGCCCATATTCGTACATGTGCTGCCTTAGTCGATGAGATGGGTCCGGCATGGGATCCACCATCTTGTCTAGTGGTAAGTCTTCTTACGTCTCTCCCGAGATACTGTGCGGGTGCTGATAAACGTTCGACCAAAGCTCCTTGCGAGCACGCTAGGAGTCGTAGCGAGATCATACGAAGAAGCGGGCCCGAAGCACGATTTGGAGTCCATTAGAAAGGCCGATGCTTACTACCACGCAGCTCGCCGGAGATTTGGCTGCTTAGGCTCAAACGTCATGTCCGCCCAATGCTACATCCTCGCTGGCTTGTATATGATGTATTGCCTCAAACCCGTACATGCTTGGCAGCATTTTTCTATGGCTTCGACATCGTACCTTCTACATCGCAAGCGACGTGAGGCCGATGTCTGCCAGCGAGGACTGCAGATTGAAGATATGGTATACACGCCATGCGAACAACGCATATTCTGGACTTGCTATGTCATGGAGAGGTGAGTCATGACGATTTCGACCTGCCAAGAGTTTGCGGCTAGCGATACAAGCGCTTGTGCTGACTTTAGACAGCCAGTTATCTCTCGAACTGCGCATGCCGGAAACTGGCATCTTTGAAGCAAAATGTGACAGACCGTTTCCACCCCCCGAATCCTTTCTGGAAGCACACACTGAATCCACACAACCGGTGAAACAGCTGATGGCATCCACATCAACGACAGTATGGCTGTTCCATTTCACCAACATCTCGCTTTGCCGGCTAATAAAAGGCATCCATGACACTCTATACCAATCCAGATCGCAATTCTGGGTCCCCAAAAACGTTGGGACTCTGCTGGAGATGGTCCTGGCTTTGGAATGTCAACTCTCGGGTCAGTAAGTAACTCAAAATCCGCCTCTTTCCATGTTATTATACCAATATTCCTGAACAGTATCGACTCCTTGCCTGTTATGTTGCGCTTCTTGGCCACAGACGACAGCCCGCTCGATTGGAATGTCCACCGGACCGCACTCCTCAGACGTTATATTCACATTCGTTCACTCCTTTACCGCCCGTTTCTATACCTCATAGCCCATTGGAGAGACTATCTGGAGCCAGAGTCTCTGTCTTCTGTGTCTGCCATGGCTTACAAGGCCGTTTCCAATTGTCTGCTTGCGTCCGACTCTGAAGCAATTTGGTACCGAGACGATGATTCATGGTATACTTGTCGTCTTGCCGTAGCTAACATGCTTACCTTGGAAGTCGCGCATCGGGCTGGGCTTCTTGCGACCGATCAATTGCACAGGATAGACTGTACCGTTGAAGACATCGCATGGTCTATGCGAAGCAATCGTGCTGCAATGGAACGCTTTGCACAAGATGCTCCTGACCTAAGAACACTGAAGGACATTATCGAAAGCCTCATCACCTTGCACCGCTTGGATAACGCTTCTTAGGTTATTCGAAGTCCTGATCGCAAACTTAACATCACAGCTGACTGACGCTTGTATCCAGTGCTTCAAGAACCGGACAGTGAGATCCGTTTTCGTCCAACAATAAAACCTTTAGTGTTCTGTTCCTCTACAAGCTGAAGTCGTTCGTAGGGTGACATGAACGAGTCGGAAGATGTATCATTCGGAGACGAGGGTCGGATCAAGTCATGCGTAGGCAAAGTTTCTGATCATCAAGAGTAGAATCACGTCACGATTATTCACGAGATTCGGTTCTTGCCCGTGAAACTAGAGTTTAGTATCAAGCCCACCAATGTAGGATCGTAGCCGATACTCCGCGTGCATGGAGCAAAGACTTGTGCGTCTGGTATAGCCGGGTCAACTACTGCGGGCAACTTCTAGCGACAGGCGCATACGCTTTTTTCAAGCGTCCCGCTGTGTTCGTTCACGGCCTTGTCTCAACGATGCGCTCAGGTTCGAGGAAAGCATCTTGGCCAAAGCTAGCTATACCAATCAACGCGTGACGTTCTTTACCATAGACTCAAGCACATTGCTGTCTCCACCATAGACTGCCTTAACGCAATCAATTCGTCCGCCTCAAACGTTTCTGAAGATGCCACTGCCGAGCGAGGGGGCAATGATCGAGCCCTGCAGCCCGCGTGGGCAAGGTGGATGCCGATCCTTGAACCCACGCTGCAGGCAGCACAACGGCCTGATCTGCGGACCGGCCCACAAACCTGCGCAACCGGGTGCGATGGGTCTCTCGTGGTTGTACGACCGTCGCTTTGACGCAGTCAAATGCCGAGGAGTCATGTACTCATCTCGCGTGCTGTGTAACGGCACATGGAGGCTGGTCTGACGCAACTGAAAAAACGGGACGATCCATACTCGGAAAGATGAAAAGGGTTTCGGGATCGGCGAGCTGTCTAGCTGAGGGTTACGTGTTGTGCCTGCGACAGGAGACTGCGCCGGCATGAATATGCCCCTTACAGCTGGGATCGCAACATCTGACCAGGCCATTCTTGAACATTCCTCTGAAGTTGTGTCTGAAATCTTCTGTCAATCTTGTATGCCTTTTGTGTCTCGAAACCAAGCCGGCTCTGCCGATCAGTTACTTGGGGCAGTAGTAAAGAGAGCTTCCAAATTGGTCACATTGAGTTGAGGGTTCTGATAGCCTGAAGCTTTGACTGACATGACCGCTGGAGTACACTACATTCTCACGTTTGACTGCGCAACCTTGATTCTCAAAAGTCTGATATCATGGGTTCAATTGCTCAGATAGTAGTTTGCAGTACGTGCTGACTATACGAGCGTGTCCAACAGACACAAAGTCTGTTGTGATCGACTGTCAATTCCTCCTCAAACCAGCGGCTTGTTATCTACGATGTAAGTCTCCTCCCAGCCGTAAGTACGCAGGGACTTAGTACCATCGATGAATTTTGTCTCGTCTGGTTGAACAAACTCTTCGTAGTATGGATCACCGAGAGCTTTCTCCAAACATTCGATGTTTGGCACTACAAGCTGTACCATGCCATCGAAATCAAGGGTCTGGTTTCCACCAAATGTCGCCCAAACTTTTCCAGATTCCTGTCGCTGTTGGGAAGGAGTGTGGTACTACAAAAATCAGCTTGAAGGAAGGAAAGTATCTCAGACGTGGTTTTCGAACCTGGACATATTGAACGACTCCGTGCTTAGCGAGCCAGGCGTTGACAATGGGAACATGCGACTCCGACCAATATTTGTGAAACTCCGCTTCTGTCATTCCGGAGACACGCTTGATAAGCATGGTAAGCTTGAACATTCGTCGGTTGTCCATTTGTCTGGAATGCGAAGAGTTGAGGCTTGCACCGCAGCAGTTGGAAAGCAAGTGAGAAAAGTGAGAATCAGAGCCAAGATCTCTCAGGTGAGGCCGACCTGGTGACTGTTAAATCATTTACTCAGCGCTGTCTTTACAGACGTCGCTGTGTTTTGTGGAGCTGGTGGTTTGTCATACGCTGACTGAATTCGATGTCATCTCGATGAGATCGGCAGTATGCCGCGACTCCCCGAGTTAGGGCTTGTGGTTAAGCTTTCGGTCAAGCAGATCCCCGGGCTGATGCCAGCTAACCGGGACTCCCCGTGGCTGTTGTACGATCCCCAGATTGCTCAACAGGCTGATGCTCGGCGGACGTGCCGGTACTCCCCGAACAACTATTGCCTGCATCGCAATGAGAACCATGACGACGGTATGGAATTGCTTAATAATAGAGGACACCATGTTGAACATGGGGACAGATGTTCACTATAAATCAGTCAAGTCTCCAATGTGATGAATGTTTCACTTCGCCTAGAGTCTAACACCATAAGAGATTTGCGCAGGACAAAGTTCTACATTTCAAAGTCTCGAGCAAACGATACCCAACATGAGTACAGCAATCGTGACTGGTGCTACTGGTATGCCTCCTTTAGACGAACATATGGCAAGGATTCTGACTTCGGCACAGGCATCCTGGGACGCGGAATCGTGGATGAACTCAGCAAGCACCCCGAGGAATGGAAAGAGATCTATGCCATGTCACGTTCTAAGAAGGGCTCTTTCCCACCTAGGGTCAAGCACAGTCATCTTGACTTGACAGCCAGTGCAGATGACATGGCAGAAGAAGTCAAGGACATCAATGCGGAATATGTATTCTTTGCCGCGTATCTGGATGCTGGAGACGCTGATGAGAATACCCGGGTGAACGGTAAAGACGACTCTCTTGATTTGACCACAGGCGAATCTGACATCAAGTCTAGGCGACATGTTCGAGAACTTCCTCAAGGCCCTCGAGATCAACGGCGCAACGACTCGAATCAAGAGAATCGTTCTCGTTTGTGGTTTGAAGCATTACGGTGTCCATCTCGGAACGCCCAAGCAACCCATGGAGGAGACCGATCCATGGCTGCCCGAGCCACCTTCCAACTTCTACTACAGGCAGCAAAAAAGCTTGCATTCGTTTGCAGGTAAACACAATATCGAATGGGTTGTCACCTACTCGAACGAGGTCCTCGGCTACGCTAAAGGAAACTTCATGAATCTTGCTTCAACCCTGGGCATCTACGCCGCCGTGCAGGCCGAGCTTGGCTCCGAGTTGCCTTTCCCCGGATCTGAGACTGTCTACACCCGCTTCGACTGCTTCACCTCGTCCAAGCTGCATGCCGAGTTTTGTAGATGGGCCGCCCTGGCGCCGACCGCTGCGAACGAAGCGTTCAACACCGTAAATGGCGACATAGAGTCCTGGCAGAATCTGTGGCCCAGAATCGCCAAGCACTTCGGCCTTCGAGTACCCGCCGACCAGTTCTCGCGGCCCCCAAGCCTCCCTTCCGATCTGCCCATGGGTGAATGGTCCCCCATCTCCGTGGAAGCTTCCCGGATCGGTCTGCAAGGTCGCACACCTCCAGACCGTCTGAAGCAGCGTACAGATCTTCAAAAGTGGAGCCAACTTCCAGAGGTCAAAGAAGCGTGGAACAGACTTTCTGAGCGTCATGGTCTGGACAAGGACGCCGTAGAGAAAGCCACTTGGGGCTTTGCGGCTTTTGTCCTTGGGAGAGAATACGATTTGGTCGCAAACATGACCAAAGCTCGGGAAGCGGGTTTCCAGGGATTCGTGGATTCTTGGAAGTGTTTGGACGAGGTCTTCAGCGAGTTGGAAGCCAACAAGGTACTTCCCAAGCGTAAGTAAGTGTTTGTCAGGAAGTCTTGGCGCATTACAGAGATAGTTCTCTATTTGCGTGTGTGCTTACGTTCTTCGTACGTACATGATCGACCAGTGGGTGTTGGGCCTAGAGTCGTTCTCGTCCAAGCTATGATTTCTACTCGTACAGGCCTCAGATTACATAAAAGCAAATTCAAACGACTCTCCACTCGATACATCAGCGAGGTTGTCGTGATGCACCAAGAGTGACCACGCTTCGGTACATTACACTTGCGAGTCTAGACTATCGTGATCTATCGCGCTCTTCACTGTTCCAAGGACTCTTCCGCTTTGTTACCCGGCTTCAAATATTGGAGCGCTGCGCCCCCCACTGCTACCGCGGACAGTCCCGAAGTAGCTTGATCAATCCTTAGGATGGCTCGGACCGTCTCGTGAAGCGTGATCGATACTCCAAACGACTCAAATGCCGCAGCTTGGCAGCTTGTGGCAAACGGTGAAAGTTGCGAGAACGTGGATGGAAGCGAAAGAGATGACCTCGGGGAGGGAAAGCACACAAACGACAGGCTCTGCCCAGTATCGTTCTTGTTCTCGATCGTTACGACCGGGTCATCCAAATCGTCAGACTTGCATGCTATCACATTGCGGGCAACTGTTGGACCATCTTTTCACGGCCGATATCGCAACAAAATTCAGGGCGCACAGGGCGTATAGGGCATAGAGGGCCTCAGGAGGTGTACTTGATGCTTTGCAGCTCCCTTCAAACATCCTACACCCCACGACACAATTCAATTATCATTATGATCTACAACCTTTTGCACCAAATCTTTCACCATCTACAGCTCTCATCATAAACTCTTGCTCAGAGGTGGTATCGCCAACATGAAGCGCGTGGGATTCATCGGACTCGGCGTGATGGGAGTACCCATGGCTCTGAACTTATCCCGTGTCTTTACGCTCTCAGTGTGGAACCGGAGCCCTTCGAAATATCCTCTTTTGCTACAGGCTGGAGCCAAGATCGCCAAAACTTCTACTGCGGTCGTCAAGAACTCAGAAGTCATCTTTACTATGCTTTTCAACGAGACCGCCATGAGAGAAGTCTTGACCGACGAGTTCAAACATGCCATTCGAGGCAAGACTTTGATAAACACCAGCTCTGTATCAGTGCAGTTTAGCCAATACCTTGCCAAGCAAATTGACCGTTCCGGTGGCAGTTTCATCGAGATGCCAGTCAGTGGTAGCAGAATCCCTGCTGAGCAGGGCTCACTGGTCGGCATGATCGCAGGCGACCCAGACGTCGCCGAATCTATCAAACCGCTTGTAGAACCCATCACCAACACGGCAGTCTACTGCGGACCTATCGGCTCTGGACTCAAAACAAAGTACGCCACGAATCTCTTCTTGATCACAATGACCGCTGGGTTAGCTGAAGCAATGGCGCTCGCTCAGGCTCAAGACCTCGATGCTGAAGCTTTTGCGCAAGTACTCGATGCCGGTCCTATGGCTTCAGCTTATTCAAAACTCAAGATGGACAAGATGATCAAGCAGGACTGGACGGCTCAAGCTTCAATTCAAGACTGCTTTAACAGTACCGAGCTTATCAAACTAGCCTCAGAGCAGGCCAACGTCCACTCGCCTCTGATCTCACTCTGTAATCTGTTGTACAAACAGTCGATTCAGTCTGGCATCGGCGAGGAAGACATGATCGCTATCAACAAAACGCTCGCTTCTAGAACTTAGTACAGCCTGTCACATCGTATTGATCCTGATTGGTATCTCCGCATCCAGCGACTACGATCTTCGAAGAATCAAATAAGCTGGCAAGCGTTCGATGTAAACAAGTAGATTCTTTGAACTTGGACACGGGATCACCGAGTCGAACATAGGCAGCGATCTAAGCCTGACACTCTTCTTTGATGAGTGATCGTGGCCACACTGCATGACAGGCTGTCATTTAGCTTACTGTGATGGGGCACTAAGTGTCACTTAATCCCGCGCTCTGTGGATAGAGCTTTTGCAACGCTTAAGTATCGTCATAAAGACCGGTATATATAAGCTATCTTACCGAACGCGTCGAATCCATATGCTGGCAGTTATAATGGGAAGAAGATATAGTCTATTAACTATATCCTAACATATTCCTAGCCACGATATTAATGCGCTACCCACTTAGAAGACCCTATATATATGACTTTAATCTAATAAAAGCTATTTTCTATATAAGAGACTACTTTTAAGCAGTATATTATTATCTCTAATTTAGGTTTATATAAGTTAGTCTATACTTATAAGGCTAGCTTTATCGTTAGAGAAGGAAACTCTACGTTAGGAACTAGACCTTATTTAACCCCTTATCTAGCTTTACTAAACCTTATACGGACTTATTAGACATAGTTACTAGATATCCTAATCGTAACGAGCTCTTTACTTACTTACCTATCTATAGTTATATAATTTAAGTAGATTATAAAAGGCAATTTATTATAAAACGTATTTAAAGAAGACTATATAGCACGCCTTAAAAAGCTATATACTCTTACTAATTAGTAACGCTAAAGCCCTTAATTCCCTAAGCCTTACCGTTATTTACTTATAATTATAAGCTAAGAATTATATATATTAGCTACTATAAAGGGCTTTAAAATTCTTATACTTTTTATAGAACTATTTAGACTATAGCGAATAAGACATATATCCTACTAGTAATGTATCTAGTTTAGTAGCACTTAACTTCTATAATTAGATGCTAATGATTTAGTTAGCCTCTATTAGCACTAACTATTAATTATCTTAATCTTAGTAGTTTTTAGCTCTACGTAAGTTAGCCTTAATATAAGCTTCTAGTCTAAGCGTGTCTTAGCTTCTAGAACAATTTTAAATTTCTATCTTTCTAGTAGTCTTAGCCTCTATACGGCTTCGCTAATTAAGCACTTATAACCCTTAGCCTCTAGCTATTACTTACCTTAAAGTAGGATCGCTAATTTTTAAGAAGTAGTCTAAGATATAGAGTAGGCTCTAACTATTCGAGCTAAGGGTAACGGTCTAGTATAGCTACTAGGACGACTAGACTATTATAGCGTCTATATAAGATATATTATATCTACCTTAATCTCTTTAGGTATAATGTTTCTAAAAAGCGAGGTTCTTAATCTTATATTATATATTCCTAATCTTTTAGGGTCTAAGATTAATAAGAGAATAGCTAAATATTAGTTATTAAGAAAGCTTTAATAACGCGCTTTATACTCCTAGACTTAAGAGTAATGCTTATAATAGAGAGCTAAGATTACGAACGGCTTAACGCTCCTAGTCTATATTCTATAGACTATCTAAACAATTACTATAGTAGCTTAAGAATGTTATACGACTTTAGATGCTAACTTATAGGGTGTAACTCTAAAACTAATTTAGCTTATATAAGGATGGGTTATGCTTAGTTGCACGTTTACATTAAAAGTAGCTTCTATTGCGATCTACGAGGAGTTCTGCAGATTTTGGTGGCGAAGAGCTCGGCCTCGGTATCTATGTATCTATATAGCTTGTCGTCACCTTGGCGTATTGGGTCTGGTCGACCACCTTACCGACGTAGTCACTTTTGTGTTGCAAAAATCTCAGACGTTTTGATCCTGCTTCCGTGAGTTTCCCACCGAGCCTCAAGATGTTTTTCAGTGACACAAACGAACTTTGGCTCTATGGTGCGTCCCAACGACCTCCAAATACGACATTGCTCTCACACGCCAACCTAAAGGAGATGTCCAAGGTT
>Ga0058698_10001184_pt1 | contig 12269 bp, 10 predicted proteins | sample AgamicAsSfe_FD_67288 | JGI IMG/M metagenome (GOLD analysis project Ga0058698, IMG submission 67288) | Agave microbial communities from Guanajuato, Mexico - As.Sf.e | ecosystem: Host-associated > Plants > Phyllosphere > Phylloplane/Leaf | place: Guanajuato, Mexico | collected 2012-05-30
TCTTGTTAGCCATTTCTTCCGCGTTTCCAAGACCGGTGTTTATCGTCTCAGTAGTTTCATCAACTCGCTCTCTAGGAACCCCTTCGCCCATTCGCGATGTGGATCCGGATAGGATCTTCCCGACGTCTGTCTTGTCTCCGTCTTTGTCGCCATCGGCCATGATGAGGCCCTGTGCTGGCTGGTAGGTGATGTTGCCTTGAGCGGCGGCAGCGAGACGTTGCTTTTGGCCTGTTTCTCCGGCGCGACCTAAGACGCCAGCGATGACCTGTATGCAGCGGAGACTGAAGTGCATTAGTATGAAGCACTAGTTATTATGCAAAGCTGGCTTACCTGTCATCGTTTGCGGGAATAGGATAGGTGACCCAGGTAGGATCTGCGTTGGTATCAATGACACCAATTGTGGGGATGTTGTTCAGCGCACACTCGTGCAGCAAGACATAGTTCTCAAGCGGGTTCATACAGACTACGAGATCTGGTCGGAGGACGGGTCGGTCGTAGAGCTGTTCTTCGAAGCCTGGGACTTCCTCGTCTAGCTCGTTGACTACCTTTGTTTTGCATCTGCCCAAGATCTGCTGGCCGTTGGTGATGCTTCCGGGGATCCAGCGCTCGAATAGATGATATCCCTTGGCTAGCTCGGCTGCGCGGGCGACTGCCCTATCTTGCCCGTCGCGTGTACCAACGAATAGGATCATACCTCCGCGCCGCGCAACTTCCTGTACCACTTTGGCGGCTCGGCGCAGGTGGGCTGCGGTGACTTCAAGGGATATGATGTGGACACCTTGTCGTATACCGTGAATGTAGCGTGCATTTGCGGGGTTCCAGAGAGAAGTGACATGGCCTTGGTGGGCCTCGGAGGCGAGGAGCAACTCCAAGGTAACGTCGGCGGGGGAAGGTGGATGGTTCAGGAGGGTGTGCGGTTGGTAGTGAGGCTCAATCTGGGTTCCTAGCTTCCCCATCTGCTTGGCTGGGACATGTCAACGGGCTGCAGTCGGGGATGGGGAGACAGATGTCATACACTGCTGCTTGTACAGGTGGTACTGCTGGGCGACATTGTCGGAGGCAGATTCCGAGGTTGCATGGGTCTCGGGGTCGACAGAGGGCACCGGCTGCTGGAGGTGGGTGTTGAGCTGGGCCTCTATCGACTGCAGCTGCTTCAGGCTGTTTTCGGTCGAGGCTTCAATCGAGTCGGTCTCGGTGGAGAGAAATCGCTGCAGCGGGCGGGACGACTGTCGGGCGTGTCGTGCGAGTGCCCGGGGCGCTGTGCAGCATGTCAGCAGTTGCGTCCATCTCGGATTGATCACGACCCACCACTGCGCGCTGCTACACTCCTCAATATCATTTTGCGTCGCGTGCAGTCCCGTCGTGATGGTCCAAAAAGTCTCGAGCGATGGCGCCAAGCGTCGGATTGCGCTAGGCCGCTTAGGGCCGGCGTGCATCTGATGGGGCTCCAGACATGGGCGCCCGCGGGCTTCCCTTCAGTCAGGTCAGGACCGATAGAGGCGCCCTCAGCCGATAGCCGTCAGCATCAGATCATGTGTGCCAGTGATGAGGCGCTGCGAGGGGCTCTGGGTGCATCGGTCCCACCGGTAGGGCAGAGCATGGCATTGTGCAAAATGCCATATGTTGGTCCCTGCTGCTGTCGCTCGCCTCTTGCTTATCCCATCCCGCGCCGCCTGTGCTCAAGGTGCTTGTGCCGCCCCCAATAATTGCTCGCGTGAAGCCACTGACATGCTTCCGTCATCTTCTGCAGCTATCCCGCACGCGGCCTTTTGGCTTGGCACCTAGCGCATTCCACTGACGCTACACATCCTCGCTCTTCGCATCCCAACCTTACACGCCCGGCCCTGCCCTGCCCCATATTGACCAACGTGTTGCTGCACCTGAGCCGCCGCCTCTGAGCCCATCCGCTGCCGCCGCCCTCGAATGTCGCTTGTGAGACGCTGCACTCCCCGCCGCCGCGACCCGTCCACCCAGCGAAAGAAGCGATAGCGTACCACCGCCGTGCCCACGGGCGCTGCCCACTCCCTTTGATGCCTACAACCCCGTGCCGGACGACCGACCTCGCTGCTCTTGACATCTGAGCATCCCCGCCCGCCACCATGAATGGCTATCCATATCCCACCCGGCCCTTCAACCAGGCCAACAATGGGAACGTGATGATGAACATGAACGGGGACGCCATGAACGGCTTCAACATGGTCGAGGGCCAGTCGCTGGACTCAATAGTCGCGCAGAACGACAAGGACAACCGCCGGCGGAGTATGCCCGTCTACGCCAGAGGGCCGCAGCAGCAGCAACAACAACAACAACAACAACAACAGCAGCAGCAGATGAATCTTGGCAGCCCCGACACGCGCAGGTTGAGCATGATGAATTTCGGAGATCCCAATGGGGGCGACATGGACGATTTCCAATTCGATATGTCTACCGCGGCCATGGACAACATGATGCGCAGCAACACCTTCCCGCGAACAACTGCCGACATACAAAACGACCAGCTGCCTGCTGCGGACCTCAACATCAACACCCAGTTCCAAAGCCAGGCTTCTCCGTTTCCAAACATGGCCACTCCTGGCTCTGCATACGCTTCGCCCATGCACCAGAAGAATTCTATCGACCTGGACATGGGATCGTATCAGAACGGCATGACCATGCCTCTGGACATGGACGACTCGCTCAATATGATGCCAACTGATATGAACATATTTCCCGGTAACCAGTTCAACACCCCCATGTTAGATTCTCCCCTCAACCAGGACTTTGTTGGGCCCATGCCTGCTGCCCCCCAAGGGAATAACACGCCATCAGGACAAGCCCAGGACCAGTTCAAACGGCCTTCACTGAACAACACGCCCGAAGTCAAATCAGGGAGATCCAGCTTCCTCAGCCGTACCACTAGCCAGGACCAGTCCAGCATGCGTTCTACTTCCCGGCCCCAGAGTGAACATCGCTCCTCCAACAGTGTCCCGACACGCATGACTTTGGCCTCACTACAAAATCAGCAACCTATCGGACAAGATCCTGCACAAGACCTACCCAAAGAGGTCATGAACAAACAACTGCAAGATTTTAAAATCCCATGGCAGCAACCTGCAGGCGGATTTCCGTCTACGATGCATCAAAATCCTCACATGAAGACGCAGTTCAAGAATGCTTACTCGTCGACAGGATTCGACATGCTCGGAGTACTAGTACGTTCCTGGATCACTTTGTCTGAATTCCAATTGCTAACATGCGGATAGATGCGCGTAGCTACCAGACCTGACCCCCAGATCGACATCGGCTCTGTCGATCTTTCGTGCGCTTTTGTCGTTTGCGATGCCGAGCTAGACGACATTCCTATTGTTTACTGCTCAGAAAACTTCGAGCGACTCACCGGCTACACAAGACATATGATTCTTGGACGGAATTGCCGCTTCTTGCAGGCACCTGACGGAAAGGTCGAATCTGGAATCAAGCGAAACTACGTTGACGACGATTCGGTCTACTATCTCAAGAACATGATTGAGAGTCGTGCAGAAGCGCAGATCAGCTTGATCAATTACCGAAGAGGCGGTCAACCGTTCATGAACCTTCTGACCATGATTCCCATCGCTTGGGAACCAGGCGGCAAAATGAAGTTTTTTGTCGGTTTCCAGGTTGACCTTGTGGAGCAGCCCGGAGCCATGACTAACAAGAACTCAGGTAGGCCCTCGTATCTAATAAATATACCCGTGTGTGAACTGATCATGTTATAGATGGTTCTTACCGGGTCAACTACCAGCGCGGGATGTCCATACCGAGTTACGTTTTCAGCGACCACCACAAGCCACAACAAGCCGAACAAGGCCAGACCATCTCCAAGGATGAGGTGTCGAACGTACTCGCTGCGTATAGCGGAAGCGGCGATTCTGAGATGACAAGACGTATCTGGGATAAGGTCCTGCTTGAGAACAGCGACGACGTCGTCCACGTCTTGTCACTCAAGGGACTCTTCTTGTATCTGTCACCAGCCAGTAACAGGATATTAGAATACGACCCTAGCGAGCTCGTCGGAACAGCGCTGTCGTCTGTCTGCCATCCTAGCGACATCGTTCCGGTCACAAGAGAACTGAAGGAGACTACCAATGGCGCATCAGTCAACGTTGTGTTCAGGATACGACGGAAGAAGAGCGGATACATGTGGTTCGAAGGCCATGGCTCCCTCCATACTGAGCAAGGGAAGGGTCGAAAGTGTATCATCCTCGTCGGCCGTGAACGCCCAGTCTATACTCTGAGCAAGGCTATCGTACGCGAGTCTGGCGGCGTCGGTGATAACGAGCTGTGGACGAAGATGTCTACATCAGGCATGTTCTTGTACGTTTCGTCAAACGTGCGCCAGTTGCTCGATAAGCAGCCTGAAGACCTTGTTGGCACTAGCATACAATCTCTCATGCGCCAGGAGTCAAAGATCAACTTCGGCCGGATTTTAGAGCTTGCCAGAGGGGGCAGGAAAGGCGAGGTCAAGCATGAAATGATTAACAAGCGTGGCCAGGTTCTGCAGGCTTTTACGACAATATATCCTGGAGATGCAACGGAGGGCCAGAAACCTACCTTCGTCGTTGGGCAAACGCGACTCCTCAAGTATTCGCGGAATAGCAATGCCGGCCGCCCATCCATGTATACAAATACCAAGCATGAGCGCGACTCCCACAACTCTATTCATACCCAGATGTCAGGAGCAGCATCACCTGCTGCGGGGTCTTTGACTGGACCTGCTGGTTCAAACACGCCAATGACGTCCAACACGAATCCACTCTTCGTCACTACCGAGGAATCTCCTGCTACATTCGCTGGACACAATGGCCTCCAGCTCGGCCATCAAGATCAAAGTCTAGCCTCAGACGACAACGTATTTGACGAACTGAAGACGACGCGAAGCACAAGCTGGCAATACGAGCTACGACAAATGGAGAAGCGGAATAGATACCTAGCAGAAGAAGTCCAGAGCCTGTTGGCAGCCAAAAAGAAGAGGAAGCGCAGAAAGGGTGCTGGCCAAATGCAGAAAGACTGTGCAAACTGCCACACGAGAACAACGCCCGAGTGGCGCAGGGGTCCTTCAGGGAACCGGGACCTTTGTAATTCGTGCGGACTGCGGTGGGCCAAGCAGGTAAGTTACAACTCTCACTCCTGACAACATCGTTAGAACTAACGCGAACTCTCTTCACAGCAAGGGCGAGTATCACCTAGAACATCCTCCGCCGCAAGCGACAAGAGCAAGAAAAGCGCTTCACCGCGCCACTTCTCAACAAGCCACCAGAACCATCAGACTATCCTGCCTCATTCGATACCCGAGACCGGACAACAATCCTCCATCCCTTCGGCAATGGCTCCATCAACTAAACGATCGCCGCAGCAAGGCAGTATCAGCGAGTCTCATGCTACTAAAGCAGCGCGCACGGAAGTTGCGGCTTCGCAAGGCTTCATCCCGCCACCAGCGATCGATGAAGTAACGGAGCCGGAATCATGAGCATGATTGGTCGGAGCATCCTCTTCTCTACTACTACTTCACGGTTTTCCTCTTCTGTTTCGTGTCATTCTCCGCTTTGGTCCAACGATACCCCATTACTTATATTCCCTTTAACGAACTTCACATTCGCTTGCCGAGAGCGAATCGTCTTATGGGGGAGTTTTTAGACTCATATCCTCTTTTTTTCTTCTATCACTGTCTGATGCTTTATGATTTGGGGCGACAAGAAATTGGGGTGAGTTTGGCGCGTGTGGTCGATTTTTCTCGGCTGCCGGGTTCATAAATTGGAGGTTAAGAGATGAGGCGCAACATGCACGTAAATGTCTCGGGCATACTCGTTTGGCGGTAATGCGCTGTTGTTATTCTGTTGTATATATCAGCGACAATCGGTCAAGTGTATGTGTTGGTTTGCCAGGATGCGTGGATCGCATGACTGACTCGATCATCTATATATCACATCAGATCAGATCATATCAAATGAATAGTGGACCCAAACTAAGATGATCTGGACGAACTGCAGTAAACCCCAACAATTTCCTTGACCCATCGATCCATTTGTAACTCTTCCCCGCTCTCTTCCCGCTCATTCGCTTGTCTTCGACGCGACGATGTCCAGGAAAGCCTTAATTGTGGCGTAAAGTGGCCTCATTATCGAGACCAAAATCATGCGGCAGTCATATCACGACATCAACAATCAAACCCAATATCCGGCCCTTTTGTTACGCTTGGTAATATACTTGCACAGGTATTGTCTGAAGCGCACAGCTGTTGCGCAACTTGGCGTTGAAGGTGAGATGCGATAAGAAAGGATCAGTAGTCATGATCAAGGTTGTGTCATGGACTCGCCGTCGGCCTTGTCTTGCCTTGCTTCGCTTCTAATCAGACAACCCACGCGTGGGAATGTGGCATGGGCGCGGCGTGTGCTGGAGGCAGCTCTAGAATACGTGATGTGGCGCTAGAATGCTGCATGTTCCACGGAAGCAGAATGAGGAACGTACAGGGGGGGCATGAGAGCTGCATGCAGGTTCCCGGGCAGTTAGCCCCGGCAGCACTCGTTAGTTCCAAGGTTCTTGGAAAGGCAGATTACAACTAGATTGGGGGGCCTAGGGAAAGCCAATGCCAACTACGCAGGCCTCTCTCTGTCCTGAGATGCAGAGGTTGTTGTGCAAAGGCTGGAGTGTCGTGCCTCGGTATCGCTTTGCATCGCGGAAGTAGGCTCCAATGACGAAAGTTCGTCAGGCAAATAAACTTCCTCCGTCGCACGTTGTTACCCACATGGCTTGGGCTCTCTCCCTCGTTCCCCCCTCATCAAGCCTGCAGCAGCCTCCCAATCAAACAAGTGGGGCCGTCTTCCGGCCATGATCCTTTGCATCCTTCGATCCCCTGCGGCCTAAGCGTCTGCGCCTTATCTGGGCTCTGTCGATGGTTTCTGTGCCATGACATGAGCGCGCGACAAGGGTACAAGGGTTTTACGTTCGCACCGAAAGTCAAAGATGGGATGGGTAAGGCTCGGATACCACCGCGAAAGAGGTAACGGGGGCATCAAGCGATCTTCATCCTTCATTTCTTTTTTTCGTCCAAAGTTGGCCAGCTTCATGCCTGATTCATTTCTAACGTTGCGCTTTGGATACTAGGGACCGTTTTGGGGGCACTGTTCGCTTCATTAATTTGTTGTTGGGGCTTTCTCTCTCTTGGGTATTACTATTACGAGGTGAAGCCTGCGCTGCGCTGCCTCTTCATTTTCTGGTTCTTGGTATTCTGGACTGCCGACGACAACGCTGCCTTGACACGAGTCGTCAATCCTTCGCGCGACATCTTTTCTTGTTTCTGTGCCGTGGTTTACTTTTCGTCGGACCTGAGCGAGAAACGTTACCCATTCCGACTGCGATTCCGACCGCGAATTACAAGGACCTTGCGATCATATTTCTGGGCCGAATTGATAGGATCCCGTCTGGGTAGCAGGAAAAGGAGTGTTTGGTTTAGGAAGGCGGTTTGCGTCAAGCGCATTCACGAGCATAGACAACTCGAAACGGACGCGGTTACGACCCAATTATCCGTTGCGTGGAAATCGCATACGTCTCGGGAACCAAAGCAGTTCGCATCAGGGCAACGCAAGAGGAGGACACAATGGACGAGAACAACAGGATAACAATCACGGTGTGTGGAGATGGAGGCTGTGGTATGCGCGATTCAAAGTCGGACTTGAAGCATTGAGACGCTGACTTGGTTACAGGAAAAAGTTCGATTACACTACGGCTTGTGAGGAGTCAATGGACATCTGAGTACGATCCTACGATAGGTATGTTGCCTTGCGCCTATGCTCGTCGCATCTGGCCTCACATAACTAACATTCCCCTAGAAGACTCCTACTCCGTAACTCGAACCGTCGATGGAGTCCCTTACTACCTCATGCTCACCGACACCGCGGGCCAAGAAGAATACCGGGGTCTCTGGGCAGCTTCGAACCTACAGTCCGACGCGTTTCTCCTCGTTTACGACATAACATCTGCCAACTCGCTCGACGCGCTAGATTACTTCATGGAGATGATAGAAATGGAGACAGAAAATCGATTAGACAATGGCAAGATACCACCGATCAAGTGCGTAGTAGGCAACAAGTGCGATTTACAAGGGCAAAGAGTCGTAGAGGCAAAAACAGGCCTCGAGTGGGCGAGACGAAGAAAGTGTGGCTTCATGGAAACGAGTGCGAGGGAGATGGTCAACATCGAAGAGACTTTTGCCTGTAAGACACCTCTGTCGCAATTACATTGCGCAAAAGACAATGTGAGAGGGAGAGGAATTGGAATAAGGCTTGCTAACGTTCATCAAAGTACTCGTACGTCGTGTAGTAGAAGCACGCCGGCTCACTGCTGGAGACGGTCCTGCGAATCGAACTGCCGCTCTGCCTCTTCACTCGAACCCGAACCGAGACCCAAATGACTATGCGGCCCATACACAGAATGAAAAGGATAGCGAGGATGAGCCGAAACAGAGCTTTTGGAGGAAGCTCAAGTGCTGGTAGTCACGTTGAATGTTTCTACGCATTACGAATGGCCTGAGATGCTGCATGGGGCATGCAAAATGATCCTGCGTCTTCTCTGAACGTTTTGTCTGGATCACATCAAAAATGTCGCGAGAGGTTCCTCTAGACTCGTTGGTAGTCTGTTGTTCTCCTGTTGAACCCGGAGAAGCTTGCTCGACCCTTCTCTTTATCTCCTTGTCTGTATATATGTGTCGATGGGATAGGCGTAAAGCATTCGTATACGCATTGCATGGAAACACTGATTAGCGCAAATCGGGGATCATGGGATATACTGGGTGGCTATCTGAGTTTTTGGTCATTTTCACAGCGTTTCTAGTCTTGCGTCTGCATCTTTCCTTAAAGCGCTATCTATGTTCATGTCAAAACTGGAATGATACTGTTAGAATTCAATGATTGTGACAAGAATATTATCGCTAATGGAACCGCTGTAGTATGGCAAAATAGTGCAAAAGATGACCACTTTGAGGCATGGGATGCAGCTAACCATCGGCTATCCAAGGACATTGCTAGCGCGTCTGTGCGCAAGCACGCCATTGGCTTTTGGAGCCTTTGCATGGCTTTGAGCGACCTCGCAGTAGCTGTGAGTCGCGATTTTGAACAACGACTTTACAAGGAAATTTTCCATCTCTTGGTGCTCACGCAAGGAGCGCATACGGTGCCTTGAAAGTTGGTGACGTCGTAATTACCCCTCTATCAGGTCCGTGTCTACTCCGATAAGAGAGCAACAAGCAAAAAGAGCCATTAGAGACACGGAAAGCGCGGAGAGCAGAATGTCAAAGCCTCATATTGAGCACGAGGAGCCTGTTCAGGACGGTCTCTCCCGGACACTCAAGGATCTCTTCGCAGGTGCAGTAGGAGGAGTCGCACAGGTACTTTCACTATTGCGCCAGTTCTCCACCCAAACTGAACCTCATTTTCTAGGTACTCATTGGACAACCTTTCGACATCGTCAAGGTAAGTTGTGTTTGTACGAAATGCATGTGAGACATACACTGACTTCGTATCTCCATACCTGTAGGTTAGGTTACAAACAACATCACAATACTCTGGTGCCTTGGATGCTGCGACCAAAATCTACCAAAATGAAGGAGCACTTGCTTTCTACAAGGGTACGCTGACACCACTCATCGGAATCGGAGCTTGTGTATCTGTTCAATTCGGTGGCTTCCATTACGCGCGACGCGCCTTTGAAGCTAGCAATGAGGCAAAAACCGGAAAAGGCCAACTCTCGTACTCACAGTATTATGCCGCTGGTGCTTTCGCCGGTATCGCCAACACCGCTCTGTCTAGTCCTATCGAGCACATCCGCATAAGACTGCAGACACAGCCGCACGGCGCGAACCGCCTCTATGCCGGCCCAATCGACTGTGTGCGTAAGCTCACTGCACACCAAGGCATCCTCGGCGGCGTTTACCGCGGCACAGCTGTGACATTCATGCGCGAAGCCCAAGCTTACGGCTGTTGGTTTACTGCATTCGAGTACATGATGAATGCAGATGCTGCGCGCAACAACATTGACCGTTCGGAAATTTCCACTCTAAAAGTTGCGGCTTATGGTGGACTCGCTGGTGAAGTGCTTTGGATAAGCAGTTATCCGTTCGATGTGATCAAGAGCAAGATGCAGAGTGATGCGTTTGGCAAGGAACAGAAGTACAAGAGTATGAGAGACTGCTTCGCCAAGACATATAGGGGAGAGGGTCTGGGTGGCTTCTGGAGGGGTATTGGACCGACTCTGTTGAGAGCTATGCCTGTATCTGCGGGTACATTCGCCACGGTCGAGGTAACGATGCGACTCATTAGCTAAGGAAGAACAAGAATCTGCACCGAGTTCGGTGAATCGGCGATGCTGGAGCTCTGTACGATAAGCCCTGCAAATACGACCAAGGAACACGGCGGTTCTGAAGTATGCCTTGGGCGATCTATCGCACATGCCCACAGAGAGCACGATCCGAAGAGGGTCTGTAGCATCTACCGTGGAGAGAGCGGCCGATATGCATATGCGACGCAATTGACTTCGTACCGTTCCAACAATGGCTAGTTACACGGCGTGAATACGACCGCGATTGTGTCTATCGTTCTTGCTCCATAACATGTTGTATGGCATCGCACCCAGCAAGCCCAAAGGCTATCTTGTTTTGTCACTGAGCCAGCCTCAAGACACTTTCCTGGCCCTCATCGTGTGCCCTGCCTCGTAGCGCTTTCCAATACCATGCTGACCACCTGTGGAAGAACCTAATGGTCTAGACGCGGCACGCTCTCGGATGCAATTTCGCTGCTTCTTATGCATTACGTCGGGTACCGACATACCCCTGTCGCTACGTTACCGTGCCGCTTCCCCCCAAAGCTCATGCCACAACTGCAAGCCACACAAAATGAGCACAGAGTTGACGGATCACTCTTGAAATTGCATAGCCATCTCATATCGGTACGGCCGGGGTCCCCGGGAGTAGTACTGCAGATGCCGCTGCGCCGCTGCGAACATGTGGGTGTGTCACTTGGACCAACAGCCGCGCCGAACTATAACTGCTCCCAGTCCAAGCGTTTGTGAAAGAAGCTGTCTCGAGTCTGAATAGACTTTCCATCAAGTTCCAAAGACCTGGTTCAGTCATCAGGCATTACCGAGGAACTACCGGCTGGGTCAAGAACGCTATTCTGCGGCGCAGGCCGCATCGTTCATCGACCGTTACGCAAGGGATTACCATTTTTGGCTAGAGATGCAACTCATCCGAAATCATGGGGAAATCCCTTGTGATATCAACGCATGCGATATCTTCCCACGCGCTCTTCGATCGCTTTCTTCAATTTCCCAACCTACATTCATAGCCTCGTCAATCATTCCTAACATCGAAGAAGAAAAAAGCCTACGAGACAAACCACGATTACGATCGCCTCAGACAACACAAGCAAGATGGGGTTTGGCACAACACTGAAGAAATGGAAGTCCACTTTTAGCCCTGCAAAGCTGTCTACTCAGCCAGATAGATTGTCAAAACACACACAATCTGAAGAAGACCTAGTTTCCATGCAATTACCGTTACCCCGATACAATGCACAGCTCCATTCACATTCCGAAGCGGCGCTTCATCGACCAACAAGTCAAATTGTATGTCACTCGCCATTAGACAAGAGGAACCGCGCTGGAAAAGGGAAGAGTAGAAGGAGCAAGGATGATCAGAGTGAAAGAGGGGGTGGAGAGAATAAGAGGCATACGACCACTACGAGAGTACTGTTCTCCTCCACACAATTTGATATGGTGAATGTGAAGAAGTCTGCATGATGGGTGCCAATGACTACATTGATGGGCTTTCGACAGCTTATTCTCAAAAGAGTAGTCAGGGCAGGGGACGAGAAGAACAGGTTGAAACTGATGGCGATATCTGGAAACCAAATCGGTATGAACCACTACACTGGCGCGGACAGGAAATGAGCCAGCAAAAGAAGGACGAGGCGGGTGTGCACTCAAGCCGCTGACACGACTCTTTTGGACTTCTCTCGTTCGATCGTGCTACTCTCTTCCATCCCTCTTACAAATATCACTTGTTACTTTTTTATTCAAGAGATTAACAAGAGATCACCAATAACTCTCAAGAACCCCTCTTTTGTATTTAAACTAAATCCCGGCAGCATTAAGTGACCGTTATCTGCTTCAAAGCTGCTCGTGTAGCATGTCCGGGTAGAAGGCATGAGCTTTCGTGAAGGCCTCGAACCATGATGGCCATAATATCATATATGAAAAAA
>Ga0058698_10001186_pt1 | contig 12256 bp, 14 predicted proteins | sample AgamicAsSfe_FD_67288 | JGI IMG/M metagenome (GOLD analysis project Ga0058698, IMG submission 67288) | Agave microbial communities from Guanajuato, Mexico - As.Sf.e | ecosystem: Host-associated > Plants > Phyllosphere > Phylloplane/Leaf | place: Guanajuato, Mexico | collected 2012-05-30
CCGCGCACCCCAAGCGTCACAATGATATCCTACAACCTGTCCTGGGCGGACCTGCTCTCCGTGCGGGAAACTGTCACCTACACACCCAGTCCAAGCGATGCAACGAAGAGGACGAGATTTGAGCAGAGTGCACAGGTTACGAGCTTTGCGGGTGGGTGGCAGAAGATTAGAGATAAGATTGAGGGGTTTACGGTGGAGAGGTTTGGGCAGAATGCGGAGAAGGGGAGGGTCGGGTTTGAGGAGGTTTTGGAGATGTCGAGGAGGGTGTTTGGGGAGGAGAAGGCGAGGGAGAGGGAGAGGAGGGGAAGGATGGAGGAGAGGGGGATGGTGAAGATGTGAGTGGTGGTAGTGGATGGTGCTGTCGATTTAGCACACTGGTCCGCACACGGGCCGAAAGAAAGAAAGAGGTGGAGCACAGGAGATGAGATGAGCAGCTGGCGATATGTAGATGATGAGGACGGCTTAAAGACTTATGAACTTGCTTGGGTGTTTTGGGAAAAGCCTGGTAGGGCAGGGCGGACTAGACGGATACAAAATGGTGTTGAATCGGGGTATAGAAAAGGCTCAAAATTTCACTCACACATGATCTAGAGGCTGGCGAGGAGACCGCTGCACCTAACAAAGACATAGCCTTCACGGTACTCTGCTCCACTTTCCTTATACTGTGTTTCATCGCTTGGGCGGAAAGATAAGCTGAGGCTCACACCCTGGAGCACGTGTGGGAGCTCTGTCTTCGCTGCTCGCATGTATGTCCCTCCTACCATCCTGCCATAGAACGATGAGTCGCTGAGCACACCCTCCTATGCATCTCGAGGCGAAAAGAAGCATGTATCATACACCTGTTCGGCTATTTGATACCACTTAATGCTTACAACCGCCCCCACACCGTCCTCTCATCTCTTGGCACACGCTCATATACATTAGCGTCAACTACACTCGGGCTGTCGCTCTCCGCCGCAATCAATTCCTTCTTTTCTTACTCACCATGTATCTCAATACAGTGATCACTACCGTGACTGTGATGCCCTCGCCATGTCACTTGATGCCGAAACAGCGCAAGAGCTAATCCGACAACTCCGGGCCGACCGCGAAACGCAGCTCAAAACAACAGAACTGCTCCTCCAAGCCATCTCAACTTCAAACGACCTCTCAGCATCCAATCACGAACAGGCACACTCCCACCGTCTCACCGCGGACACATTGCGGCGAAACGCAGTGACAGCTATTCGTGACGTCGAGAGCACACACGGGACTTCCGCCTTCAGCGGTGACGACGGCGACTCGGACACTACAGCCGACGATGGGGTATCTCTTTTCGCCTCGGAGCCGCTGCATGCGGAGGAGTATAGCATCAAAGGATTGAAGGAGCATATTCGTGACTATGCGTGGACCGACGCCGATAGAGCGGTTTTGAGGAATGTCGTCGACAACGAGGCGCTTCTCCATCGCGAGTCCCTGTTTCCGACGGACACAGACACGTCCGACGACCGATCCCATTTCACTGCCTTCAGCATCAACGACGTTGCTGACGATGGCACGCTGTCAGAGCCAATCGCTGATCTTGGCCGCGTGTCTCGCTCGCAGCAGATATGGGAGCGGTTGCGCGTGACGAATGCGGATGTCGATGATGCGAAGAAGGCCGTGGGCAGGCTGACAATTGTGAGGGAGCCGAGTCCGTTATTGTTTGCTGCAGTCCACTATACGCATAGTAAGCATTTCGATATGGATGAGATTTTTGGGTTTTTGGTCGATGACGATCCGATGTTGGTGAGGGCGCATGATCCGTTTAGCGAGGATGCGAGGCATGGGAGGAGCATGGTTTGGAATGCTGGTATGTGTCGAGGGAGTGGCGAGAATGCTGATATGCTGACATGGGATAGAGTATTTTACCATCATAGGTATGTGATATACGTTCGGGCCAACCTCTTCCACGACCGAACCAGACTAACACACCCCATCAGGCAAAGGCTGTGTCCCCATGTCCTGGCAGCGCTCCGACGCTACCGCCTCCGAAGTAGACAGAAACCACATCCCCATCTCCCGCTGCTCCGCTGCCGTCGCCCTCAGTTTCGAAGGTCCTCCGTCCGGCCGCGTCAAAAGCAAAGACCGTCGACTCACCCACCGAAAAGGCGATGTATACGACCCCTTCAGTCCATGGCGCGTGCTAGTGATCCAATGTTTTCCCGACTGGATCAGCACCCTCGAGGACGACGAGTACCTCTCCAGACACAAGCCTGTCAATGGCCCAGAAGCCTTCCTCTCCATCCTGCGGCAAGAATTGGGAGATGCGGCAAAGCGGCTGCTTAAAGTGCATCGGAGTGTGGAAGATCTGGTGCAGCCACCGCCGGACTTTATCTTCTCATCCCAGACCCGCGATCGCATGCTCTTTGAAGACGAAAGCTACACACTCTCCCGCCGCTATTTCTGGGCGTCGCAAACACTGCACATTATGAACCAAGACATTGAGGAAATGATCGAGTCCTACCAAGAAACCTTCAACGACGCCTTCTGGAGCGGCACCGACAAGATCATCTGGCCTGGTACGTCCGACGTCGAATCCTCGAGCCGGAACGCACACTGGCGCAAACGCATGGCTCTGCTGCGTCGGGGCATTGAGGAGGAGATTGCACGACTGAGAGCCATTGAGGGTATGAATGAGAAGGAGATTAGGAAGATTACGAGTTTGAGGGAGGAGTTGTTCTCCGGAACCAGCGTGCAGGAGAGTCGGAAGAGTGTGGAACTGGCGGAGGTTACGGTGACGCAGGGGCATAATATTAGGATTCTGACGCTGGTTACGATTTTTTTGTAAGTGGCGATGCGGTTGAGTCGAGTGGATGATGTGCTGATTGTGGTTTGACAGTACGCCAGCTATGTTTGTGACAGGTGTGGAAGGCTTCGTGCGTTCTTTCAATATTTACTCACCGCTTACATTTCATAGGCGTGTACGGCATGACGAACATGGACCCGACGGAGGGCTTTGTAAGTTCTCCTCAAATACTTGCTACTGACTGCGCATCCAACAAAAACTGCAACTCGCTGTTGCCATCATTTCCAGCCTCCCCTCTTTTATCTTCTCCTCCCTTCAGGCCCTCATCTCCCGATAGCTCTCTCCACCACTAACTCATTCCTCACCCTCCAGGGACACTTCGCAATCGCCCTCATCTGCATCTGTCTCCCAACCTACCTCCTCATAATCCACGTCAACACCACCACCGGCATCGCGTGGTGGTCCACATTTCTCTCCGCCCTCTCCCACTCCTTCTGCACCACAATCGCACACGTCACCCACCGCCTGACCGGCACCCGCCCCGACTGGACAGCCAAATACCTCGACCCCGCTCATACTGACCCGGGTACGATGCCACTTCCGCCGGGAAGGCAGAGACATGGCAGGACGTTCTCGAGCACGAGTATGAATATGGCTTTGCGTACGCGGCCTGCTCTGGCGACGACGATGCCGCCTGTTCCTGGACCGTCCATGTCGCGGACGGTGACGTTGGAGCGGGGGAACACGAATGCGAATGTGAATGCTAATGGTAACGCGCCGACGACGCCCTTATCGCCGGGCGTGAAGTTCAATCTGGACGAGTTTGTGATTCCAGAGCAGGAGCAGGAACAGGTGGTGGAGGGTGCGGAAGAGGTACCGTCAAGCCAGAGGAAGGGTCCTGTCAGTTATGCTGTCGAGCGGGCGGAGGTGAGGGACGAAGAGGAACCCTTCCCCGTTGAGGGGGCCGCGGCATCGCCGGGGAAGAGCCTGTTGGGTCGATTGAGAAGGCGGTGAAGCAGAACAGTAAAAGCCCAGAAACCACGGTACTGGCGAGCTCAACCTCCTGGATTTCACCTCCACACTTTCGACCCATCTCCTCGCTGCATCTGATACCCAAGCTCTCAAGAGAAATCGCGAATGACAGTCCCGAGACGTCCCAATTTGCCGACTTCCCTCGCTACTATCGTACTACGTCTTGTCTATGCCGAAGATAGGCAAGCGACGTCGGCAGAGACGTGGCAGGGGATGTGGCTAAGCCAGCCTCCCGCCTTCTGCCGCCTGGAGCCTGAGTCTCGAGATGACAGTCGATCTCGCCCACGTCCCTTTTGCTTGCCCTCCGTCCTGCCCCATCACCCCTCTATACCTCCCCTCCTGCCCCTCTCGCTCTCCTCCTCAAGCACAACCCGCACGCCAACCCCCGGCCACTGCCGCGCACATTCCGCCGCCAAGAACCTCACACCCCACTCCTCGCACGCAGCGTGTCCAACACATACTACAGTCGCACGGTCTGCGTAGTGTTGTTTTATGTACTGGAGACCGGGGCCGCGGGCGGCGCCTGTGAGGAAGAGGATATGGCCGAGGTTGGTTGGTGGTGGTTGGGAGGGAGGTGGAAAGTGTGATGAGTTGAGAATTGGAGCTGGTATAAACTGGGAGTCCGGCGAGCCGGGCGTCGGGGTAGTACTCGGGGCAGTACCTGGGGCAGTAGACTGCGCACCGAGTTCGTGTGCCGGACCTGCTGATAGCGCTGAGATCGGTATGGTGGTGTCCTGGTCCCCTGCTCCTTCCTTACTCGCTGTAGCAGTAGCACCACCACAACCACCTCCACCATCGCTAGAATGCACACCTACGCCCTCCCAGCCAATCCACCCGCCCTTCCTCGCCACCCCGATAGCCCTCTTAATCTCCTCCGGGTGGAAAGCATTCATGATCGCAACCGCAGTGACGTTCGTCTCAGCTGGAAAAGTGCTGCCTTGAGCTGCTGTGGCGAGAGGGAGTGAGGGAGGGAGTGGTGGAAGTGGAGGAGCTTTGGGCTTGGACTTGGACTTCTTTTGGCGTTTGAATGGTTGTGGAGGTGGCTGAGGTGGTGGCTGTTCCTGGTTCGAAGCTGTTGAAGATGTGGGCGGCATGATGGGCAGTATAACTTGATCGGGATCGTGCAGGTCCGACAAGGAAGAAGCCGCGACTGGCGCGACGCCTGCGGCTGTGACTGCGATATCATCAACAGCTGCTGTAGTCGTCGTGCTAGCAGACAGAGTCTCTGTTACCGAATCCTCCTGCACCTTGGCCGTGTGCGAGGCAAAATCAAATACTTCGCCAACGCCAGCGAACTCTGCGTTGATGCGTTGCAGGAGATCGTTCAGGGGTATACGAACCGCTGTTGACGCGTGCCTAGTCTTGGTCTTGGTCTCTCTCCTTGTTCCGTTCCCATCCTGTGTATCAGTGCTCGCACCCCCGGCATCAAGCTTGACGCCTTTATCGTCGTCCCCATCTCCTTCATCGATCCCTTGAGGCGCAAGGGTAGCAGGTACGATAGCATCATTGCTCCTCATGGCGAGGGTGTCGTCCGTACTCTCATTTTCTCCCGTATCTGCTTCTACCTCTTGCTCCGTGGGCGGCTCGAACCCAAAGCCGCCGACAAGACCGATCCGTCGCTCCGGGTCGCCTTTGTAGCCTTGTATACAGTAGCGATTGCCTTGTCGATGGTCCTTTACCTCGACCCCTGCTCCTAATTCTGCTTCACCCGCCGCCACTTCATGCCCACCTGTACCTCGTCCCTCGCGAGAACTACCCGCTCGATCCTTTGCCACATTTGTCCAATCTCCCTGCCTGCTAGATCCATCCTCCCCAGCTTCACTACCAACAAGCACCCCCATCCGTCCCGCCAACCCCACATTCCACCCGACCGTCAATCTCTCATCGAAGCCGGTATGACTCGCCAGCACCGTCGTTCCGCGCGGCATGGCAGCACGGTCGAGAGACCAGGGTCTATGAACAAATGCAAGGGGTGCGGTGCGCGTCTGTGTGCCGCGGAAGGGATAGATCTTGGGTTGGGAAGGAGGCGCAGACCGTAGAGAGGCGTACACTCCTGGACTCGGCACGATGGCGAAGGTGATGTGGGATGTTAGTGTTGTGTTTTGGGGTGGAAGAAGTGATGGTGGTGGAACAGGCACGACTGGTGCTCCGTTTGTGTTGTTTGTGTCGTCGTAGCCATGCCCGTGAAATGGTACGGGATGCGGGCGATACTCCCACGGCGTGTGGTACACGAAGTTGACGTCGCGGGGACGTGGGGACGACGGCAGATAGCTCTCGATGAAGGTGGCGACTTCGTGGTGGGTCGGAAGGCGTGAGGAGGAATGGGACGGGTGTGATGTTGGTGTCATAATGGACGTTAGCAAGCGGCGAAGACGGAGGAGGACGTAATTCATGCAACAGTGCTAGTCTGCTGATGGGCATGGAAGGGAAGAGCCAAGCATGGTAGGGAGTGAGCGAACCAGAAGCAGCCGCAGGTCACGGTCTGCGTAATTCGCGATTGTGAGCTTTTCGGATTGTGTGGCAAATGTTGTAAGTTGTGGACGGAATGATATCTCGAGTCTAACGACAGAAAGTGGATCCACCGGCCTGGGTTTCAAATGCGCGAAAGAGGTAGTGAGTGAGGTAGTGAATGGGGGAGCAGAAGTGCGAGAGTGCGGAAGTCGAGAGGGAAATCTGATAGCATGACACTGATCTAGGTTGTTAAGAATCCAAAGGCAGACACCGATACATGCTCATAGCGTAAGAATTCCAATGTATTTTCATACATGCTATATATCAGCTCAAACACACCCAGGCTACACAGCCGACCTCCCCCCACTACTTCTTCAATCCCTGCAACTCCTTCAAATACCCCTGCAACGCCTCCTCATCCTGCTGCTCAAACGGCCTATTCATCAACTCACTCTCCGCCTGCACCGTCTTGACCTCTCCCATTGGACTCGCAAACCTGATCATCCCACCCACCACCTGCCTATCCTGCGCTTTATCCAGCCCCCTCAGTCCTCTCCTCATAAACGCCACCACCAGCGCCACCTTCGTCCAATCGACATCCTCCCTCCCCTTGAACACATTCCGCCACACTGCCGCCGCCATCACCGCATCCCCACGTATCAGGCCTTCGTCGTAGGCGGCAGTGACGCCGCGCCATTGGTCGTAGAGGTCTTTGAGGTACTTTTGCCGCACGCCTTTGGCGGAGATGGCGTGGAAGATGGTCATGCGATGTTCGGCTTCGTAGAAGAAGTGGTCGTGAAGGTGTTGCAGCCAGATGGAGGCGTATTGGGGTGGGAAGTAGCGCAGGCGCACGGTCAGGAGATACATGTGGAGCATTGTGACTTGAGACCAGGCGGCGAAGCCGGCGGGGAGACCTAGTTCTGTAGAGATATGTCGGTTAGGTCGTGTATTTAATGGGGCATGATGTGGATAATAACATACCTTCATACCACCAGCCTGTGCCTTGGCCGATATCCTCTCCAGCGGCGTTCTTGGGGATCTCCTTATCCCCTTCGAATGCTTCCGGGACGATGTAGTCAGCCTGTCGTGCGCACTCTTTGAAGAGCGCTTCTGTTGCCCCGTGCGCGATATACGTCTCTCCTATATCGCCAGGTAGACCACGTATCTTTGATCCTCCTACTGCGGCCACACCTGGTGCAGCACTTGCAGCGTCAGATGCTGGATTGGTGGGTGGCGACGTCTCTGTCGCTGAAGCGTATGATCGTGTTGTTCTGGAGAATGCGGTAGGGGTATTTACTCGAAGAAGTGAAGCAGGCGATCGAGACTGGTCTGGGTCAATATAGCTCTAGATTATCAACACAGGATGTCACACATACCTCTACGCTGATGTTTTGTGCTTGTCGCCGTAATGTCCTCAGACAGATTCTAGGAAGAACGAGGCTTGCCATGACGAAGCTACCGATTAGATCTGAGGGTATATGTGAGCGAATTTACACCGTCGCAGATACTGTTCTTATGCAAATGCTGCTGTTTCTCTAATATAGTTGTTGCAATCGCAGCAAGCCTAGACTTCGATGTCGTGAAGATCAAGTTCATGATCTCATTGGCCCAAGATCTGTCCAAGATCTGCCACTAGCCTACTTGGGAGATTCATGAGCATCAAAGAGATGGTATAGTCATTTGATGCTTGTTGTTGCTGTCTTACCACAGCAGCAGAGTGGTATATCTCGTGTTGTGTACATCAGATGCTCGCTTTGTTGCTGACGTACTATTGCTATCTGCTCCCCGTCGTCTTGCTATAAAATCACTTCCCACAGCACTCCCACCGCTTACCACTGCCCTACTGCATCACCGCCTCTATCCCCTGAATTCTGATCTTCAATGCCTGCTCAAACACCATTCTCGCCTCCCGCTCAAACAGCACCTCTCCACCCTCCTCCAGCGTCCGTCCCGGAAGCGACATCTTCAAAATGCCCGCAGCAGCAAGTGCCTTCGCCAACTGGAACGACACGCCATCACACTCCTTCGCCACCATGACATCAGTCGCCACAGGCAGCACCTCTTGCAATCCAGTAATGCTGCTGTTATACACCGCCTCGCCGATACAAAATCAGCCATTTCGGCAAAGGGGCTGATGCGGCCAGAGGTGAAGCCGTAGGGTGCAGTCGGAGGACTGAGGTAGACATTATGGTAGCTAGGCTGGGCACTTGCACCCACATATATGGCGATAGCATTACTACAGGATGCGGAAGACAGATCGGGGGTGAGGATGTTACTGTTGAACCAGTCGTGGAAGACGTACTCCAGCAAGAGGCTTCTCTGCAGTCTCGGTGGAGTACTGTCTGGTGGGAACGGCAACAGCAAGGTTTTGGCCGGGCACACTGGCAGGTAACGCAGAGCAGGTACCGTCTGCCGCTAGCATTGTGGTCTCGGTGAGAGCGCCGGAGAAGTCTCAGTATAGTCTGTATGCTTCGAAGACGTCACCGCTGCTGCTGTCGACAAAATCTGGTCCGATCGGGAGCTTGGTCGAGTCTGATGTGACTACAGTCGTTTCGCTTTGGTCATGGTTAGCCACAACTGATCGAGTTGACTGTAGATTGCTGACTTACGAGCTTATATTGTATAACAGAGGAGTTGATGGTCGTCCCAGACTGTGATATTGTACTGGACATACAGTACTGCATCAAGTTAGCCTGAGTATCCAGAAATGCAAAAAGTCTCACATATCTACCACCCACAAGGACAACATCTCGTACTCATCTCAAGATCTCATGCTCGAGACAACCCGGCACGACATACCTTCCATGAACCCCGCTACCCATACGTCGTCCACAGCAGCAAAGCCCTCGCAACACCCATAGCATCGAACCCACTCCACCCCGTGACGACCGTCATAGGCAGCAGTCCAGCTCCGAGCTTAGCACCGCCACCAAAGCCCCAGCCAGGCCAGATCGGGCGGCCATTGAGCTGGACAGTACCAGCGGGGGTTGGAGGAACGTAGCAAGCAGTGCCGTCGAGCATCACTGTGCTGCCGGTATTGGTGAGGAGGCAGGCTGAAGTTGAAGTTGCAATGAGGGAGAAGAGGGGAAGGAGAGAGGAGAGAGTGACCGTGGTGAGAGTGACGGCACGCATGGTGGAGAGTACCGTGGTGGGTGAATTGAATATTAAGGGAGGTTGAGAGGTCGCTTTGTCTGCAGAGTAGTATCAAGACGTCCTCCGCCCTGTGCACAGCATGGCGGCCATCTTATACTGAGCTCACTACTACTTGTGGCACATCCAGAAAGGGTAGGTAGCTCTCCCTGGTTTCCGCACAGCTCACTGGCCCCGCAATTATCGCTCAATGGAGGCATACAGCACCCATCTCACAGGCAATAGCTCTGTCCAAGATGTATAATGAGCAGTCATGGTGGTGAATTGGGAGCCCCTTATTGAGTAGCCCGCGGCGAGGCGCCTAATAGGGTGACTTTGTTGGCATGATGAGCCACTTCAAGCACCTCTCCTCATGCTGTGCTGGGGGCTTGTGCCTGATCTGATCGTACCGCATGATTTACGGTTCAGTCGAATAGGATATTGTGTAGCAAGAGCGGCACAAGATAGGCGTCTGCAGTGTGCTATAATCAATCAGAAGGATAGGGTAGCTTGGCGAAGCACGACGTGAAGACTGTGATTTGTCAGCTCGTGGACACTATACAGTACCTCGGAACATCAGTCTACTATCACGACGGCACTCCCCCCGAGGGACTCTCAGGCCTTTCCTGTGGATGACTTGAGATTATATCTCGACATTTCGATACTCGATGTGCAAGTCTGGCAGAAGATGGAGATGCGAAGGTTCTCGCTCGGCAGTCGTCACAATATGGAGAAGATGTGGCGATGCTTCATGCTTCATGCTACATACCTCATTCCATCTCTGTGTCCATGTATGCCACAGCTGGATGATTATCGTATATCACAAATAGGTCATGTTATCTATCAGCTCATCACTCAAACCACCAAACTCCCCACCAACTGCACATCCAACACGCTCTTACCCACAAACACCCCATAACTTCCACTCTGCAACACCCACTGCTGATCGACCACACTCCACTCACTTAGATCCCTCCGTGTCAGCTTGAATGTCACAGTCTGCGTCGCATTCGCCTTGAGGTTGATCTTGTCGAATCCACGGAGCTGCTTGGCCGGTCCACCAGGGATGCCAAGGTAGAGCTGAGGAACCTCCATCGCAGTTACGGCGCCGGTGTTCTGAAGCGTGAAGCTGACGCTGGCGATGTTGTTCCAGAGGGAGGGCAGACCGCCTTGGGTGATGGCGGTGGTGTTGGAGGACTTGGAGGCGCCCGGGGGAATGTAGCTCAGGGAGTTGTTGCGGAGCATGGTTGTGGCGAGGTTTGTGTAGGTGAAGGTGGAGTATGTGAGACCGTAACTGTGAGTTATATCAGTAATGCATATGCCATGAAATCGTCGCGACAACGTACCCGAATTCGAATTGGGGAGTAATGTTCTGTGCAATGAAAGCTCGGTAATCAATGTAGACTCCTTCGGTGAAGTTGGATTGAGGGTAGAAGTAGTCAATGGTGCCTGGAGCGCCAGCCTCGCTAGGCCCGAGGAGAGTGCCGTAGTCACTAGCCGTTTTTGCGACTGTGTAGGGCATGCGGCCGGAGAAAGACTTGGTGCCAAACATGAGGTTGACTAGAGCGCGGCCGGAGTCCTAGGCAATGATCAGTTTTGTCAAGAAGCTCAAGAATACGGGATGATACTCACTTGGCCGGGAAGATGAGCGTACACTACAGCAGTGACGTTGGGGTGATCGATCCATGCATTCACAATCCTGATACCAGCATTGTGTATAACCACCATCGTCTGCACGAGTCAGCATACTTCCTCAATCACGGAGAGAGCAAACTTACGTTGTTGCACTGAGAAGCAACATTCTCAACAAGCACATCAGAGTACTCATCCGACAAACCAGGCCTGTCCAGACCCTCCGTGGCAAAGGCATTGATGAATACGACACAAGCATCGGATGCTTGGTCAACAGTCGGTGCTTGCGAATGGAAGTCCCAGTAAAGTTCAAAGTTGTTGGTGTACGCCTGCTGCGTAAACGCGTCATACGGTGCTGAGATGTAAGCTGGAGAATTGCTTCCACTGCCACCTCCAGTCACGATAGTGCCGTTGTAAGCAGCCTCAGGCAAAAGCCCTGACCCCATAAGGAATACGGTAGCCCACGACCCTTCAATGAATGTGATGGAATCACCCCCAAGGCCGAAATTGCCAAAACCATCGCCGTCGGGGTCGCGAGTAGCGGCAGCAATACCATCGTAGCCGAACAAAGAGATGAGCTGAGGTGCCTTGAAGGGCAGAGCGCCGTTGACGTTCTTGACGAGCACGTGGCCCTCCTCTGCTGCCTCGAGCATGCTAGCTTTGGATGCAGGGTTGCGAGCGTTGACATAGTTGTGAGGGGCGAGAAGGTTGGCTGGGACGCCAGACCCGAGAGCGGGGAAGTCAGCCAGGTTGCTTCCGGAGAAAAAGTACGCTGCAACTATGCGAGTGGCCATGTCGTCGAGACGGCTTTGAGTCACGGTTCCGTTGGCTACTGCTGCAACTAGTGTTGAGTTGTCCCAGAGCCCAGCAGAATCGGGCATCGCCATGTCCAGACCTGCATTCGCAGAGGCGATTCCTGTATGCTGGGCATACCAGTCTGACACAACATACCCGGTGAATCCGAGCTCTGTCTTAAGTAGTCCGTTGAGTGTCTTGGAGTTTTGCGAGGCGTAGCTGTTGTTAATTCTGTTGTAAGAACACCTACTGGAAGTCAGCGATAGTAAATAATGCGCGGAGTGAAGGAGACAAACATAACAGAAGCAGCACCAGCTTGGACAGCATCTTGGAATGGCCATAGGTACAATTCGTGAATTGTCTTGTCGTCGATATTCGTGCTGATGGACGACTGGTTTCCTTCTGGATTCCTGTATGATTCTTGTTCGTAGCCCTATTGCTTGGTTAGCC
>Ga0058698_10001188_pt1 | contig 12250 bp, 16 predicted proteins | sample AgamicAsSfe_FD_67288 | JGI IMG/M metagenome (GOLD analysis project Ga0058698, IMG submission 67288) | Agave microbial communities from Guanajuato, Mexico - As.Sf.e | ecosystem: Host-associated > Plants > Phyllosphere > Phylloplane/Leaf | place: Guanajuato, Mexico | collected 2012-05-30
TCTTGGCATAGGAGAGGAGATGTCCTCCTCCTCGTCCTCCAATGTGGTCGGAGTACACTACAGAGTAGGGAAGAAGATCGGTGAAGGCTCATTCGGTGTCCTTTTCGAGGGCACAAACCTACTCAACAACCAGAATATCGCTATCAAATTTGTACGTGTAGCTGGAGTGTCGGACGCACTAGTTTCACCCCTTGATTGACGCCCGACACAGGAACCAAGAAAGAGCGATGCACCGCAATTGCGCGATGAGTACAGGACATACAAGATCTTAGTAGGCTGCAGTGAGTATCCCTCATAGTGAGCTAGCTCTGACAAGCGGCAGGCCCATGGCAACGGACAAAATGGTCATCCTCAAGCTCCATGTTGGTTTCCGCTTTCTTTTCTGCTTTATCTCGATAACAGCCTCGGATGCTAACCTCTTCTTATAGTGGGAATACCAAACGTATACTACTTTGGCCAGGAAGGCTTACATAACATACTGGTTATCGACTTGCTGGGGCCAAGTCTCGAGGATTTGTTCGATCACTGCAACAGAAAGTTCTCAGTCAAGTGTACAGTCATGATAGCAAAGCAGATGGTATTTATGGGTTTAGAATGACTGAAGATTGCCACATCACTAACACTGATAGATATCCCGAGTGCAAACTATCCACGAGAAGAACCTCATATATCGCGATATCAAGCCAGACAACTTCCTGATAGGAAAACCAGGGACAAAAGCAGCGAGCGTCATCCACGTTGTGGACTTTGGAATGGCAAAACAATACCGCGATCCGAAGTCAAAAACGCACATTCCATATCGCGAACGAAAGGCATTATCGGGCACAGCACGTTACATGTCAATCAACACTCATCTGGGCCGTGAACAATCAAGACGAGATGATCTAGAAGCTTTAGGGCATGTTTTCATGTATTTCCTACGAGGAGGACTGCCATGGCAAGGTCTCAAGGCGCAGACGAACAAGCAAAAGTACGAGAAGATTGGGGAGAAAAAGGCTTCCGTCCCAGTTCGGGACCTGTGCGATGGCTATCCAGATGAGTTCAGGAAATACCTAGAATACACGCGCAATCTTGGATTCGAGGAGACCCCAGATTACGATCACCTTCGAGACCTGATGACAAAGGCGATGCGCGATATTGGCGAGATTGAAGATGGTGTATACGATTGGGAGAAGATCAACAACGGAAAGGGCTGGGAGGCTGCAAAGGCATACCCAGTCAATCCTGCACCATATAACACTGGGGCGGCCGAACGCGGCACAACAAGAGATCTACACGGAGCCACTCGCACTCCCCAGCCTAAGCAGGTTTCAGAGGAGCGACTGAATGCCGCTTTGCCAAAGCCAGGCACTGCTGCGCAGTATCACCGACAATCCTCAACGCAACCACAAGCAGCGCGAACGAGAACGCAGGATCGCTCAACCGAAATGGGTATGCAAGGCACAAGCCTCCTCAAGTCGGATCTAGCTAACATTGATTGCCAGATCAACCACAAGAACGATCACGGACAAACACCGAGCCCCGAGTGACACGCATGCAAGAAACACCCGCACAAGAGCCGCAACACCAGGAATCTGGCATGAACAAGTTCTTCAAGAAGCTCTGCTGTCAAGAGTGATGGAGTGCGCCTATTCATACCCATGCATTGCGGACTAACATCAACGCCTCTTCACGAGTGTGACACTCGCGTGCCAATACCAGAGGGGGCACGCGTAAGCTAGACTAACCTACCCAAATACATTGTATGCATCTGGCCGCGCTGTATACACCAAAAATTGATTCAACACACGGAGTAGGCATTGGACGACGAAGGGTGGAGATTATGAACGAAGATGCAAAGAAGGACAGGCGTTTGGGTAGGCTTTCCCGATGGGAGGTTCAGAGCTGTCTAGGAGGTGTTTACTTGTACTGAAGAGGATGGGGTGGTACCAGAGGAACGATTGAGAGGAACATCAGGGGCGAAGGAGCAGTGAGAGCTCTGCAATGCGGTTTAGGCGCAGACTTTCGGCAATTGGTGACCAGGTAGACGTGAACAAAGTCAAAAGATTCTGCACTGAATGGCTGCCCTTTGACATTCACAAGGTAGACATTATTGTAATTGATCTGATGCATTTTACTGTCGATTAGGGTAGTGCCTGTACAGTATGTCTGCATTGCCATCGTGCCAGTTCTATGCTAGTGTCATATGCCTTCCCAGCTGTCTCATGTTGGCTGGCAGGACTGACACAATCCATGTATCATTGCAATTCCGCATGGGGCCGAGTGTCAGTCAAGTGCGTCGGTTTGATTAGGGCAGCTCTTTGTGTCGTGCTAGGATCATTCGGTGGGACATGGCTAACCGACCCCAATATATGGGAGGGCACAGCGTGAAAGTATTGAATGGGAAATTTCGTAAATGACATCGAGGTAGTATACAGCTAGCTACAAGACGTGGACGTAGTTTCCCCTATCATCACATTAGTACTGCTTCTTCATACCACCTATCAGCAATCTCAAAGCAAGAAACTCACCTCGCACCAACTTTATCACACTCTGCGTCACGCTAACCACCATCACAAACGCCCCAAACGCTATACATGCCCCCGCCGGCAATATCACCTTCCACGTCCGCTTGCTCAGCTTGATATAGCACATCGGCGGCAATATATACGCCAACGCACACGCACTCGTCGCGCCCACAAACTCAAATACAATCCCCAAATCACACGTCATCAAGCTTATCCCCATCGCCGCCACAACCAGCGCGCTCGTAATTGTCACATGCCGCCGCTGATTGAATGCCTCGCCGGGATAGTAGTAGTTTTCGATGACTTCGCGACATACGAAGCATTCGAGGGGGAGAGTGGTCAGCATGTTGAGGCCGAAGCAGAGGCGGGCGAGGTTTATTAGGAGGTTGGATGTCGGGAAGTTGTTGAGAACGTTGCCTTGGGTGAGGTCACCGAAGGTGAGGAAGCCGGCGAGGGCCATGGAGAGGCAGGCCAGCATGGAGATGAAGGTCGAGTAGTGCGTGACGCGCGCGAAGCGGTCGATGGTGGGTTTGCGGAGGGAGCCGTAGATGAGGAGGGAGTTGTGGTCTGTAGTACGGGAGAAGATTGAGTCAGAAGTGCGATTTTGCGGGGACGTGGTGGACGATACATACGACAGACAAAGGCGAATGAGATGACGCCGATTGCTTGGAAGACGCCGGACTCGATGAAGAGGGAGCCGTGTATGCTACCGCGCAGCTCAGAAGGTAGTTCTGCACCTTGGAGGATGACAGCAGCAATGATGATGAGCATACTGACTAACGCCAGTGTGCTTGCTTTTGATAGCTATATATTGTCAATCGGGCTGACTAGTAAGCTGCGGTAAAGACCAGACTTACTTTGGCGATATCTCTGTACAAAGAGAGTGGGAAAGAAATACCCATAATGAGAATGACAATGACAGCTCGCCGGTTTGTCAATAACCACAAAAAATGCAAATCCGGCAAGGAGGGAAAGAGATACGTCATGACGTGTGGTATCGTATCGCCAACAATGATGCAAAAGGCAATCATGCCACCAAAAGCACTGTACAAGATGTTAGCGAACATTGGTGAGCACTTCGACAGAGAGGGAGACCGTACAACGCCCATTGTGCCACGGAGATGGCTATCAGTCCCCATCGTCCGAAGCAGTGCTCCATCGTTGCTTGGAATGAGTTTGCGCCGCTCAGCTTAGAATTTATCACGATCAAGCGGATAGTCCAGTCAACTGTGATGGTCAACGCTACTAGCAGGATGATGCCGGTGATCAGACCTGCTTGACGAAAGGCGTATGGTTGACCGATGATCCCAGCACCTCTGGCAACCTGTTAGCTCTTTGGTTTACATACTCTGGGGTCTCCAACGTACATGATACTGTTTGCCATGTTCATAAACGCACTACGCATCTAACGGTGGCTCATTGTCAGTGTCTGATCCTTGTAATCTTTTATGTTGCCATATGACATACTCCACTTTTCGGCCTTGCACTCTCCAAAAGGTCTTCTGCATTGAAATCTTCCTCGTCCTCCATGGCCATCGCAACCATTGGCGCGTCCGATCCTGTGAGTAGAGGCTGCCGCTGATTCTCGGAGCCACTAAGATCGTTCATCTCCCTGAACAGCGCTTCCTCATCTGCTAGCTCCATCAAGCCCTGATTTGCTTCACTTGGTACAGGAGATATGTTGAAGCGAACCCGATTCGGTGTCCGTGGAGTGCCATTGGGTCTTGACTGGGCAAAGGACGATTGTCGCCGAGGTGGTTGGGGTGGTTTCGAGTGTCCATTGATATTTGGTGAGCCTCGATCTTCCTCAGACTCTTCCTCCTTATATCCCGGGGGCGGTGAGATGTCTCCTGTGGACAATGGAGGGAGTATCTTGTGAGTGCCGATGCCGTTCCCATTTCCATTTCCAAGCCCATTCCAGTTGCCATTGCCATTGGGAGTCTCATTCATGGGGTTCAGCTCTTCCTGGTCGGGACTGTCATGACTGCTGCGTCGGGGAAGGTGATCCATCCTCTACTCAGCATTGTACAGTGATCGCAAAGGGAGCGATAGTATCAAATGGTAGCTGAGAGTGATCGTGAATGTCTTGCGTATCGGAGACTCCATTTCTTGGCAGTGACGTGAAGTCCGGGCTTAAATCCGGCATGACATGCAGAATGGACTTTGCCATCTTCTTCTTGTTGCAAGCTCTTGTACGTACTATATCGATATGAATGCCCTTCATCGTGTATGGGGTCACTCGCCTCGCGTGCGGTCGTGGCACGACTTGATTCGGCGTCGAGCCTTTGCGACAGTCCAGCATACATCAAGGTGTGTAGCAGCTTTTAATATCAGCCGACTAGCACTGATCACTGATCATTATAGGCCACCGACACCTCCTGGAGAATACGACGTCCTTGTCATCGGTGGTGGACATGCTGGCACTGAAGCTGCCGCCGCAGCTGCTCGTCTCGGCGCCCGCACTGCCCTCATCACGCCCTCTCTTGACAACCTTGGAGTATGCTCTTGTAATCCTTCATTCGGTGGTATTGGAAAAGGCACGATGCTGCGGGAAATTGACGCACTGGATGGCTTGGCCGGCCGCATCATCGACAAGGCTGGAGTACAGTTTCGAGTGTTGAACAGGAAGAAAGGTCCGGCTGTCTGGGGGCCAAGAGCACAGATTGACCGAGACCTGTACCAAAAAGCTATGAAGGAAGAACTGACTACATACAAATCAAGCGGGAAGGGCGATCTGGATGTCAAGATTGGGAAGGTTGCCGATATTGTTATGGAGGCAGAGGCTTTTGACGGGGTGGCACTGCATTCAAGCATGGAGGGAAGGCAGAGGAGGATCAGGGGATTAAGATTGGAAAGTGGTGAAATCCTCAATGCGAAGCAGGTCGTTATTACAACAGGGACATTCCTAGGTGGCGAAATACACATCGGGCTGGATGTGTTTCCATCTGGAAGAATGGGAGAAGCAGCCACATTTGGTCTGAGTAAATCGCTGAAAGACGCAGGGTTCAAGCTCGGCAGACTCAAGACAGGCACACCACCGAGGCTCTCTGCAAAGACAATCGACTTCTCCGTCCTGGAACCTCAACCCGGTGATGACCCTCCGATGCCATTCAGTTTTCTCAATTCGCAAGTCGCGGTACAAGATCAACTCATCTGCCACTCCACGCACACGAACAACGCAACGCACGATATCATCCGCGCAAACCTCCATAACTCCATACACATCCGCGAAACCGTCAAAGGTCCCCGCTACTGCCCCTCACTCGAGTCCAAGATTCTCAAGTTCAGCACGAAAGACCAACATATCGTCTGGCTCGAGCCCGAAGGCTTCACCACTGACGTCGTCTACCCAAACGGCATATCCATGACCGTCCCAGCAGAAGCACAAGCAGCCATGCTCAGAACCATCCCCGGCCTCGAAAATGTCAAAATGCTCCAACCCGGCTACGGCGTCGAATACGACTACGTGGACCCACGTTCCCTGCTCTCCTCGCTTGAAACAAAAGCCATCAAAGGCCTCTACCTCGCCGGTCAAATCAACGGTACGACCGGATACGAAGAAGCCGCAGGCCAGGGCATCATCGCAGGCATCAATGCCGGCCTCGCCTCTCAGGCGCAACCACCCATGCCCTTCACCCGCGCCGATGGCTACATTGGCATAATGATTGACGACCTCGTCACCAAAGGTGTCAGTGAACCCTATCGCATGTTTACCTCACGCTCCGAATACCGCATGACGTGCCGCTCGGACAACGCAGATGCACGGCTGACTGCGCTCGGCCGCTCTGTCGGGGTCATCAGCGATGCCCGATGGTCCACATATCAAGACACCGCGGCGCAAATGACCAATCTCACGGCGCTCCTGATGGCGAAACGCATGTCTGGCTCCGCTTGGGCCACTGCAGGCGTCGGCAACTCCTCAAATCCGCACCACCACTCCGCGTTTGACCTGCTCCGATTCACAGGCTGTGACATGAGCGTGCTCGCATCTCATTTCGGGCCTGAAATGATGGGCCAATTCGACGCAAACATCCGGCGGCGCGTCGAGATCGAGGGAGCGTATGCGCCGTACGTGGCGCAGCAAAGGGACCAAATGCACCGCTTTGCGCGGGACGAGGGCGTCAAGTTGCCAGTGGGATTGAATTATGACGGAATCTTCGGACTGAGTACAGAGGAGAAGAGGGTGTTGGAGGCGCAGAGGCCGGAGAGTGTGGGCATGGCGAGGAGGCTGGAGGGCATGACGCCCAGTGGGGTGTTGAGGTTAGCGGCGCATGTGAGAGGCCTGAGGGATAGAGTTGGTGGTGGAGGGCAAGGGCAAGGGCAAGAGGCGGAAGTGGCTGATGAGCAAGCTAGTATGGCAGGTCCGGGCGTTGGACCCGTGGTGAATGTGTCAGGCGCTTGAGTGGGCCGGGAAAGAGCATTGTAAGGCGTCTGGGCATGGGTGCATGAAAACGGGTATGGTGAATATGACACGGATGGCGTTCAAGCGTCGAGCTTCGTTGTGTTGAGCGCACGGGACTCTCTTCATGGAGTCGGGCTAGTGAGTGGCCGTGCTTTGTCGACTGCTCGAGTGGGATAGCTTGAGAGCGATACAGCCAGCAGCAGGCAGTGCAGAGGTTGTATGATGGCACAGTAGCACAATAGCACAAGCATGCTGTATACCACAGCAGATGACACCCCTTAGACCGTCTTTACATGCAGACGAGTCGGAGCAGCAGTATACATTACTGGCTCGCCGACTGCATCTATCCCATTCCCTTGTCCTCGCAGATCTGAAGATGAGTCATGCCTCTAGTCGCCAATCCCACGTTACGCCACATAATGCTGCGCCCACGCCTCCTTTGCCTTCTCATCCCCATGAAACTACAATCCAAGTCAGCTTCCATTACCTCCTCTCTCCGCAACGCACAACATACCTGAAACGCCACAATCGTGATATCCTGAAACCCTTCACTCGGCTTCGGCGTCTGATATCGCGACAAGAAGCCAGCGAAAGCCTGGCTCGGAAGTCGCTCGCGCTTTTCGGGATTCATCTAGCCTGCGGTATCAGCGGTCGTTCATCGATTGTAGGACAATGGTAGACTTCGCCTCACGTGATCATTCAATGCGCGCACTGCGTCGTTGTGCTCGCACAGCTTGTCGGGGGCTTGGAAGAGGACGCAGCGGATGGGGATGTTGTGTTTTTCGGCGAGTTTGACCCAAACGGAGCGCACGGCCGTGTCGGCGTTTGTGTTGTCTGTGATCGGGAGGAGGTCAGACGAGGTAGGCAGGTGGAGAGAAGGGAAGGGATAGGGTGGATGGATGTACCGATTGCGACAGATCTGCCTGCTTGCAGGTGCTCGTCTGCTACTTTCACGCAGCGGTCGCGCTGTGTGAATGTGAGTTTTGATGGCGTGGAGAGGGTGGGCATGGACATACACTTTTCAGGGTATCCTGGTTGATTCGCTGGCACTTCGTCAGCATGTTTCCTGCCTGTGTTCCCGACACAGACTCACCTCATATGCCAGCGGCTTCAGATGCGTCGCGTAAAACGTCGATTTGCCCACTCCAGGACTCCCACAAAACATGACAATATCCTGCTCGTTGATGCGTGAGAAAGGCGGTGCAGGAGTCGGTCCACTGAGGTAACCGCCGAAGTCAAATGAATGCTTATAAGATCGCGCTTCGTGGCCGAGGAAGAACTCTTCGGGGGTGTGGAAGGGAATGCCGATGTTTAGTGCGAAGCCTCTGTACTACGTCAGTCCTAAGCTTGACGACGACAAAGAGAATAGTAGAGCCTCACCGATCTGAAGAAGCAAAATCGTTCGACCTTTGTCCGTCTCCCTCCCTCCCAGCCGCATCGCCCACATAGAACGAATTATCCATGTCGACAACATTATCGCCGTCCAGATCGAAGTGCTCCAATGCTTCGTTCCACATTCGACTTCGAGGTTTGCGGTAGTTATCTTTCTCCGTGGCTGCGTACAAGCTGATGGTTATATCAAGATTGTTGAAGATGGCGGTAATTTTGGTCTTGTAGTCGTTTAGGCGCTTGTTAGGGGCTTTGGATTTTGGGTCTTCGCGTAGAGTTAGACCGCCCTGGTTGCTGAAGATGACGACCTGGTATCTGGAAGAGTCAGGAAGAGTGAGCAATGGAGGCTGATACTCTGAACAATACCCATCTGAATCCAGCTTCTGCAACTGGCTTGGAATCGTGCCATCCCACCATGTCCAGTCGTCGGCTCCTTGCCCAAACTTCTTGCCGCTCCTTGACTTGATGAGTGTGGAGTCCTAGAGATACTCTCAGCATACATCGCCAAGCGGCGACCCGAGGAGGATTACCAGGTCAAAAGCGGCAAGTTTACGTCGTTCCACGCGCCGCCGCTCCTGCTCAGCATCTGGAGAGGTGGTGTAATGGGCCACGAGAACAGTGGTGTGCACTGACGTCCATCTCGTCTTCTCTGGCTGCTTCTGGGACATTGGCGTGAAGAATGACGCGACGGTATCCCCTAACATTCACTCAGTCTCATCGGGCAGCACTGATAGCCTGTTGAGCTCACGTGTTGTGGTAGATTGCAATTTGCGTTTCACAGGTGGCGGTGATACACTGCGGTCTGCACTTCGCTTTGTCTTTGTGCTCATCATGGACAGCGGCGATGGGCCGCAGCTAAAGAGAGTGCTGGTGAGCACACGAGCCGCCCTCGTTCTCAGGCTGGAGGGTCCGATGTTGAGCATACAAGGACATCGGTCACGTGAGAAGAGGTGTATTGAAGGTTGTATAGCCGTTCCACGTGTGAACCACGGGTCAAGTAGCTCAGTACGGAAGGTTGATAAGGTCGAACGATTGAGTCCCTCGACGGCCGCCCGCCGGCCTCATAAAGCTGCTGCCTTGCACCGCCCTTCTATCGTCGCACGCTCATCCTGCGCCTGTCCGTCAAATAATGCTGCTGCCTATCAGCCTCGCCTTGATATAGTGCCCCTCTCATCTTGCGCTTCTCCTGCCCAGCACACTCCCGCATCCCATATCTCCACTTCCCAGTCGGCATTCCCCAGTCTCATCTTGGCTCTATCCTCCCAGCACACTCGTCACCGCTCATCTCCCTGACACACTCGCCATCAAATCGGCAAGAATGGGTCAGAAACAGTCGAAGCACAAGGAGACAACTACTCAGTCACAATTGGAAGCACGACTACGAGCTCTCGAGTTCACGCAAACCTCCACCGACAACGAATATGTCATGGTCGATGAGAAAGTCTTTCATCTATACAACAGCATGTCTCGTGATGTCTCCATCACCACCGCAGAGCAGTGGCAGCAAGAACTGCTATCAGTGCCAAAGAATCGTTAGTAGATCTAAGCACTCCGCCATCGAACCTCAGGTAGCTGATCCAAGCTCTTGGATAGGTCTTGCCATGAGTGCCTTTGCCAACAACGATACCAAGGCAGTTCTCAAGTCGCGGGATTCAATGATAGCTGACCAGCAAGTCTACAACATCACCATCCCTTTGGAAGGCTCTCCGATCACCAATCAACGTCAGAGCGGACGGTGCTGGTTATTTGCCTCGACGAATGTATTCCGTGTGCCACTGATGAAGAAGTACGATTTGAAGCAGTTTCAATTGTCTCAAGCCTATCTTTTCTTCTGGGATAAGCTGGAGAAAGCCAACTACTTGTACGTGGCAACGTCTATAGCCCATGTTGTTTGGTTCTGATGTCTTTTCTTAGCTTGGAGAACATCCTCGACACTCTCGATGAGCCTCTTGACGGCCGGCTCCTGCAGAGTCTCATGTCCGCACCAGTCAATGATGGTAAGCTTTCCTGGTGTAGCTATGTGGGCCATGCTAACTTGTCGATTCATAGGTGGTCAATGGGTAATTCATCGCGAGAGAAGTCTGCCCAAACAGTACTAACACTAGCTACAGGACATGGTGGCAAACCTCGTAGATAAATACGGCCTCATCCCACAAACCCTCTACCCGGACGCCTTCAACGCCTCCAGCTCCGCAGTCATGAGCAAACTTATGACCACCAAACTCCGCGAGAACGCCCTCCGCCTCCGTTCCGTCGCCAAAGCTTCCAGCAAAGACAACTCCCGCGCTCTCCTCGGCATGAAATACCACATGATGCGCGAGATCCACCTCATCCTCACACTCATGCTCGGTCCTCCTCCCGCGCCCAACAAGCCGTTCACATGGCAGTACTACGACAGCGCTGGCAAATACCACAGCCTGACAACAACACCGAAGGAATTTGCCGCGGGAATCTCGTCGTCGAGCACCGTCCGTGCTACGGGCACGGATGTAAACTCTTTCTTCTCGCTTGTTCATGACCCTCGTAATGATTACGGTACTCTCCTGAGCGTCGACCGCCTGGGCAATGTGCACGGAGGTCGTCCCATCACCTACATTAACGTGGACATTCCCGTGCTCAAGGCTACGGCTGTTGCCATGCTGAAGAAGGGCATCCCGGTGTTCTTCGGTAGTGACGTTGGCCAGGAATCAAACAGGGAGGGGTATGTCAGGACACAATCTCCCTTCCACAAACATACTGACTAATCCTTCCCCAGAATCATGGATCTCGGCCTCTTCGACTACGAACTCGGCTTCAACATCAAGCTCGGCATGTTCAAGGCCGAACGCCTCATGACAGGCGAGAGTGCAATGACCCACGCCATGGTCCTGACAGCAGTACAAATCGAGGAAGACGGCAGCATTAGCAGATGGCGGGTCGAAAACTCGTGGAGTGAAGCTGCGGGTGAGAAGGGGTACTTTGTCATGACTGATGCATGGTTTGAACAGTTTGTCTACCAAGTCGTCACGAGTGCCGACTTTGTGGGCAAGGAGATCAGCGATGTCTTGAAGAAGGAGGCTCACATACTTCCGCATTGGGATCCGCTTGGCGCGCTAGCTTAAAGAGATGCTCTTATGTAGCAGCTCACTCACGATGTAATGTGGATGATTTATGGCGTTTTGGATTTATGGCGTTTTTGGATTTTTTGGATTTTTGGGATTTTGTTATTCCTTTTTGGTAAATTCCATGTTTACACTAGACTCTCGCTCTGATCAGTGTCTGATAGCTTGATTGTAGTACGTCTTTTTGTGATGCAACATGCTCAACCCAACCTGGTCTGTTCGCTCAAGCGAGTTTGAGCAGGATTTTCACGGCACTCTCCCTCCCACGGTTGAAAACGTGAGGTATTCGATATCCTCTGTGCAAGACCTTGTTGAGATTCTGTTTTTCCTTCACAGCTACCTTGTCCTTCCTCCCTCTTTCCCCTCCTTCTCCTTCGCCTCCTCCTTTTCTCTGGCCGCCACCTCTTTCATGTGCTTCTTATACCCCTCCCACCATGCCTTCCTATGCACCTCCCTCTCCCTCGGCGTCATCTCCAACCTCCTCTCCGCCTCCACACTCTCCTCCTCCGCCCCAACCATCCTCAACACATCCCCCACCAAATACAAACTCCCCGCCACAACCAACGGGCCTCCACCCGCAACCTCACACGCAGCCTCCACGCCCGCCGCACTAGTCCCAACAATCCGCCACGTCTTCTCCGCCCTCGTCTCCCTCAGCGCCTCTGTCCACTCCTGGGCCCCCAGCGGCACAACCCACGGCATCCCCTCCACCCTCCCGAACGAACACGCAACGACGCGATCGGAACGCGGGAGTTGGCGAAGTAGGTCGCGTGGGTCGCGGGTCGAAGTGCATGCCAGCAGCCAGGTGACGTGCGCGAGGCCTTGTTTTCGGGGCGCTGTGACGCCGAGAG
>Ga0058698_10001189_pt1 | contig 12245 bp, 6 predicted proteins | sample AgamicAsSfe_FD_67288 | JGI IMG/M metagenome (GOLD analysis project Ga0058698, IMG submission 67288) | Agave microbial communities from Guanajuato, Mexico - As.Sf.e | ecosystem: Host-associated > Plants > Phyllosphere > Phylloplane/Leaf | place: Guanajuato, Mexico | collected 2012-05-30
CCCCATCACGCCACCGCGATATTCGCACAACTGAACGCCGGCCTGATATCGCCAGAATAATCGCTCAAGATGGCTGACACGGCCGCATACAGCCCCGGCCCCAACAGGAACAATCCGCAGCACATGACAAAGATATGCACGACCGTCATGAGGCTCCTGCCCACGCCGCTCCACAGCTTCCCAGCGTAAAGATGCCAGTACGCGACTGCGAAGAAGATGAAGCCGAAGAAACTGTCGAATGCCGCGCCGAGTAGTGAGAGGAAGTCGCCCATGCTCGGCACAACCTCACTAAACACAAACGCAATCAACCATATCCCCATCATCGTCGCGATCCACACGCCCCAGCCGACAATCGTGTTACTGTGCGCATGCCTGGACTTGCCCATGAAGCGGAAATAGAGGAATTTTGCGCTGACGTTGGCGTAGATTGTGCCGATGACGAGGGTTGGGACGATGACGAAGGCGAACGAGGCTTTGGTGTAGACGAGGGGGCCGAGCGAGCCAAAAGCTGGCGCAGTAGAATACTGCCCCAAGTAACGAAAGCCGATGCTGGGGGGTACAATGAAGAGGAAGGCGGAGACGGCCGTGAGGACGGCGAGGGATTTGGGGAAGTCTTGGGGGCGTTCCATTTCGGCGATGCTGGTGATGTTGGTGAGCTGCTTTGATGACTATGCAGATGTTGACTTACAATGTTGGGAAGAGGATTTGGGGCACCCAGAGGAAGGTGATGTTGAGGACCGCATTCATGCAGGCGACGAAGTTTGTACCGGGAAGGGGAAAGGCGTAGGTGTGAACTTCGCCGTCAGCGGGCTTGGGAAGCACGTTAGTTGAGGCATTCGACGAATACACAGACAGACGTACGTATGTTCCATTGTAGCCAGTACCTGGCGCGCTCTCGATTCCAGAGAAAACAAGGAACAGGAGAATAGCGATTCCCATGCATGCAGCTTGATGATATCAGCGTGGCTCTAGTGATAAAGCCGACAAAATCCATACCTGAACCCATTGACATGAACGAAACGTGACGCAACGTCCTCGGGATCGAGAAGATAATGCCTATGATCGTAACGACCACACTAAATATGACAGTGCATAGTGAGTGGTCCGATAAGGTATTGAGGATCTTCGCTCCTGTGAGAATGTGGAATCCGATGAGGAGGATGTTGTTGGCGAGTAACATGAAACCAGTGAACTCGTATGCTATCCGACTCTTGCCAAACGCATAGTATCCGAAGTCACAGATGTCCTTAATCTGTGGGTACTTCATGATATACTAGGATCCACGGGCATTAGCTTTCCTACAGCTATTCGTGAATTTGAGGCAGATAGCTACCTTGTGCATGGTCATAGAGGTGATCCAGAATAGGACGCCAGAGACGACCATGGTGATGATACCTGGTACCCAGCCAAGGACTGATAGCGACCTTTGGTGGAAGAGAATGGTCAGCATCCGCCCGCACGATGGTACATCAAGATGGTTCGAGGCTCACCATGTCTGTGCCATAATAGCAAGACAGACCTGGTCACCGCAAAGGAGCCAGGCTGCCTTCTGCCAGGACATTGTTCGAAGACTAATATCATGCTTCGAGTCTGCAATAGAAGAAGAGGAAGATTAGCTGTCTTTTCTAGATGACTTCAAGCAGTCGGTACTCACCCTCTGCAACCAAAGCAGTAATCGTGTCAACAGAGCTTGCGCCATCATGCCAGCCTGCGTCCGTCACCTCATTGCTAGGCAATGCCTTCTCATTGTCGTAAGTACGTGCAGCCATGATCAGTCGCGCGATGGTGTAGTAAGCCAATCAGTCCCAGTCGCCGTCAACAAGCTGGATTTTTTTCAAAAAAAGAGTAAAGCCACACTACAGCACAAGCCAGGCGGAGCCGCCATACTTGTACAAAATAGCTGATCACACACGCCCTGCCGGCCTCGCATCGCCTCACGAGGCTTAGGATACCTTTAGGCAAGGCTTATGTTCAGCTCTCGGTAGTAGTATACCTTAGTACCACGGGGGACAATGTAGTCGAAGCTCCCGGTGCAGTATCAGCTTGCCATGACAGCCAAAGAGATCACAGTACGATGTCGTGCTACCTACGTGATACCGCTGGTCGACGTTGATTTGCCTATTTAGGTGTTAGTCCTATCTCGAAGGCTTTGCAGCTGGGGATGACAAACGAATGAGAGAGCGCATACGGTGGTGACATTGAAACCGTCTCTGGACTCGGCGGAAAATGGGCTGAGCATGGCTTGGTCCCTGCCGTGGTTCGTGATGTTCTAGAAGGTCTGGAGCGAGCTTCGATCGGAATCAAGATTCGGGGATAAGGAAGCAAGAGACGTGACAAATATTGCGCGACGTGCACATTGTTTGGAAGACCAAATAACCAAGCGTGCGACTCTTAACAATGCTGTGAAGACTCAGGAGTCGGGTGAGATTGCTCTCGATCTTGGGCACAGTAGGAGTGCTGCAGGCATTGTTATACGGACTGAAGATAATTGTTTAGAGAAGGTCTAGCAAGACTGTTGGACACAGTACGAGTGCTGCAGGAATTGTTATACGGATTGAAGATCATTGCTCAGGGAAGGAAGGTCTAGCAAGACTGTCACAAAAGCTTCTCAATGCAAGGTCGTGAACACCTACACCGCTCAAGCAGCAGATGCAATGGCTTGACATCGGGGAGATGTATTAGGACAGAGAATGCAGTTCATGCAAGGCTGCAATTGCATGGTCAGGACCTACTGGCAGGTCAATCAGACAATCGGGTATCGAAGAGAACAGAAATATGACGAGCGACCTAGAATTGAAAACGAGGAAAAGTAAAGTTTGGTGCTCGATAGCACTGCTAGGCAAGGTCAGCAGGAGCTTGTCCTCTGGCATATTGCCTGACACGACTCATACTATCAGTCGCATTATGAAATCGTAGACGAGCATGTGGATAGAGGTGATCTCGTTGCTTCGGCGTCAACGCCGAGCGATGGGTTTGTTCGTGGCACAACGAGATAAGATTGAATAGGCGTATCAGCGGGAGACCTACCCCTTTCCACATTCTTGTTACTGGGTTGGTGGTGTTGATAGTAAACAATGTCGATGAAGACCAGTTAACAGACCCAAGCAATGATAGCAGCATGCGATCCGGTTCAGTAGGCTGTACTGCCACATTACAGCTGTATCACGGGAGACAACAAGCACTGGACTTGTCTGATGTCCTGGCAGGATGCAGAACGCAACACTTCCAAGAAGCTGCAGCAGAAGCGTTCCGGCACCTGCAAGAAGCATCTTCGCAGAGAGTAAACCTTTGTCTGGCCTGCCACCTCTCAACGAAGAGCCTGCCAAGGCTGATTCGATGAAAACGCCATCGAGGCGGTGAGCGACGCCTGGTGAACAAGGCCGCAATCGATACCTGGTGAAAAAAGTGTGATGTGGGCTCAGCTAGGCAAGCAGACCCCACTGACAAGGTGAGCTTATATGTATTGCCACGACATGGAGCATGCGCGTGCATAAATCTATTTCGAGCTTGAATAAGCGCTGTGTCACTACTGTCATGCTTTCTTTGTGCCAAGGGCTGAAGGTGTCTGTATGGGCGGCATCGTAGTGTTCGGTGTCGGACGACGACAATCACACCTCAGTCTCGATCATTCTGTGCCAAGTTGGTGAGAGTGTGACACTGCAAGTCTTGATGCTGGAGGAAGTGATGTAAAGGTGAAAAGGTACAAACTCGGCAGAGTTCCGGTAAACCTGACTAGCATGTGGCGTCCAGGATTTGCGCCAAGACGTGGCAAGGTCACGGACCGCCTCGACGCCTGAATGTGCGCGACCGAGGCAATAGAATTACCTCACTGGTATATCGTCGTTGCTATAGCCATGACAGCAGTATTGTAGAGTGTTGCAGCTCAACTGCAGTAATGGACGCTTGGCTTTCCTGTCGAGTTGACTGATGGAGCAAAGTCCGTCTCTACCTATCCTTGCCACACTGCAAAGTTCTGCTAGGATGCTATCCACAGTGGAGGCCAATACATACTACAGAAATAGCACTATCAGTCTTTAGACTACTCTTCGGCTTGACTCGACATGGTCAAGGATGGTGCATATTGCGAGCGAGGGCCACCCACGGTGATAGCTACAGCGAGGTTAGAATAATCGTTAGCGAACATGATTGCATACAGAGATCTGAGGTGGTCGAAAGTTGGTGCTGATGAGGGCCTACGTCAGCCACAGTCAGTACAGCGGTAGTCGACGCTACGAGAATAAGGTTGTTGAATCTGTAACTGCCTGTACGTGGCGGAAGATGAGCCGTGCGTGCCGTTGCCGTTATGCTCGATGCTAGCAGATCATTTGGCAACCGTCGAATGTCGAATGCACAAAGCAGTGGAAGACGCCCCGTCAATACTTTTGATGCAGCGCTATCGAGTATCTTAGTGCTGTTGAGGCAATTAGTCGTGCGCGGCGGTGACACCGCGGCTTGCCGACCAGGTGGAGTGTGGATCGTCGTCGTTGATTTGCTAGCATGGTTACTGCCACGTTGATCATGGCACCAGTGGTTTATGCTTCTTTCAACCTGCATTAGTATTTTCAGCGAGTAAGATGGAGGGCAAGACATCACACGATCATCATACCTGATGATTTTCCATATCACAATTGCGCAAGATGTGATCCTTCCGCCCGCTCGGCCCGTCCACCATCACGCCACGCTGTGCACTGCCGAGGATGATGTGTCGACATTCGAGAATGCAACGGCAGGTTGAGGTGTGAAGGCCAAGCGATCAGAAGAGAAGATCTGCCAAGTAGGATAGTGCGTCCCGTTGCAATCTTGGATGACGAAAGCGAAGCCTAATAATGCTATCGTAGCAGAGATCTGTTGCCAAAGGAAGTCAAAGACGTCAAGCAAAAAAGAGGAGGCAGCGAGAGAGAATTTCCTCTTTCGACAGGTGGGGGTTGGCTAGCGAGTAGAGACGTTCCCAACGCAGCTTAAACGTCCTGCATAAGCGTCGATGATCTGGTTGAGCATAAGTAGTAGTGGTGCCACATGAGACAACTCGAAGTGGGCAAGAACCTGGAATAATGTCGGGCATGTTCAAGGCGGCTGAGGTTGCGGGAAAGAGAAGAATGATGTGAGTCTGGAACTAGAACTCATGTAGCAAGCAAGCATGATCTCAGCGCAAGAAGTTATGCAGCGTGACAGACCCGGGGCTGTGACTGTGCCTGTGCCTGTGCCTGTGCCTGGAAATCCTCAGCAGATCCTCGAAGTCTCAGAGTCTCTTCAGAGTCTTCTTCCTTGAAACGTCGATGATCGAATGATGCTGGGCTTGGCATGAATTAAGGTTTTTCCGCGTGCGAGCAAAGTCCGGTCCGTGCAACAGTGAGCTCGAGCTCATTCTGTTTCTGTTTTCCACGGTGGTCGTGCTCAACCTCACTCCAACACGAATACGAGAGGAAGCCCTTCAGCCTGGCTGTCCAGACTAACCTGGTCTGGATGTAGAACGAGGCGGAATCGAGCATGGACATTCAGCTCGTAATGGGATCGTACAGGTCGTAGTGGCTCGTAGAAGAGACTTTTTGAACAGTCGCAATACGGGCGGTAGTCCCTTGTCTCAGTCACGAATCACGATAGACTATAGTTCTAATCCATTAATACATTATTTGCAGGGTGGAGCCAAAAGGGACAGCGATCAGGCACCGGCACAGAAAACAGTAGAGAGTAGTGACAGCACATATGCAGGTCGTCGATAGTCGATAGTCGATAGTCGATGACGGATCAATAATCGATAGAGGGAAAGCGCCCAAAGTAGATTCTTGCTCTCTCTTTCTCTCTTGTTTCATCCACCGTGCATCCACCTCTCCCAGCATTAAGTTGCCTCCACAACCTCTCGCGCGGTTCGACACAACTTGTTCCACTCTCTGCATTCTCAGAATTCTCATTCTCTGCTTGGCCCGGGCTCGGACAGTGTGGACCACTTCCCAACTGCCACCTTGCCAACTGCCAAAACTGCCCGCCCAAAGGATACGAAGCTCGTTCCAACCTCCAACCTCCAGGATCCCGTCTTGCGGTTCTTACCGCTCGCCATGCTCACCTCACGACGTCTGCTGCTGGCCACTACTACTGACTCCTCTCGCCGCCGGCCTGCCCGCCTGTCCGCCTCCGCCCCATCGTCGTGATATTGGCTGGGCTAGTCTCTTCTTCTCTCACCCCTGCGCTGGTCGTGCTCGGCTTGGCATGCAGGCGATGGAAATGGAAGCACGCCCACCCAGATCATGCTTCATGCTATTCACGGCACCGCATATCATCACGCACGGTGGCTAGGCTAGTCCCCATCGAAAGCTTCTGCTCACCCCCCACGATGTTGCCCTTCTTATGCTCGCTGATGCCCGCCTTCAAGAAAGTCTGATTTCCATCCCCAATTAATTCCCATCGACCCTTCGACACACTCACTCGACTCGCCTTCCTTCTCGTATAGGTCCAGACCTGCCTATCCTCCTTACGAGTTTACCATCACCTTCGTTCAATCACTACACTTTGACGTCTAGACCGGCAATCCCCTCGCTACCTGCCTGCCTTCTGTCTCATATACTGGATTGATCCTGATACCATCACCTTATCCAATAAATCAAATAACATCATCTGATCTGCTCCTCTCCCCAACTCTCATCTTCTGCACTCCTCCTGCAGGACTAGCTCATCAGCCTTCGAGCACAGTCGTACCTCACTCGCCTGGGAGCTCAGTAGGGGCAGCCTTCCTGACAGCAACCTCTCCTCACTCTCATTTCACAGCCCACCATGGGTGTTCTCAACTACCTGAAGCCAGGAACGAAAAAGGGCAAGAAGGCCGAGGATGAGAAAGCAATTGCACACACAGCTGTGACCACAGCAGCTCCTTCTGGCATGACGACGCCTGGTGGCATGTTTGGAGACCTGCCATCGCCTGGATTCGCTACACCAAGATCACCAAACTTCTCAGGCACATCCACGCCAATACCATATGGCGCTCAAACGCCCGGCGGCACGAACAACGCTGCCGCCGACCTCAAGTGCGAGGTCATTGCCACATACATCTACCAAAAGGCACATGCAAAGAGGTGGATATCACAAACAGCCGAGGATGAAGGTGTCATCGTGAAGAAGACAAGAGATCGATACACCGCATGGCCTCCGGAGCTTGCCGAGCGGGACGACGGTATCTTCGCTGCCATCTCCCAGCTCAACGTCAGAGTAGCAATGACCATCAACACCAGCGTCATCAACATCCTCGTTGGCAATGCTACGACAAACTCCATCGTCTTGTGCTCTGGTCTCAGAGTACAGGTCATTCCCGACATCACCTACCTCCCATCCTGCCAAAAGCATCAGTCTGCAGCCTTCATTGCTGACCGTGCTCTACTGGTAGTCTGGGACGACGACTCTCGCAACATCCTCAAACGCGCAGAGAAGATGGAGAGTCAACTCCTCGAGACCATCTGGCAAGAGGAGGAGGTCCGCGACGAGAAGAAGGGCGCCACCACTTCGACAATGTCCATCAGCGAAGTCTCATCATTCGACGAGGCTGATCAAACAGAAGCTGGTACACCAAAATCCCGACCTATCATGCTACTCAATCCCATTGGAGTGGCTCTTACGCTATGCCTCATCATCATTACCACTGGGCTCGGTTGGAGGAATCTTGGTATCGAAATCGCCAGCGATCAGAGCTACACGCGCCTTGCCCTCCTCGCTGTCTGGCCTATTCAGATTTGGGCTTCGCTCTTCTTCTTCCAATGTATTGTCTGCAACTTGCTCCAGCTCTTCGGGCCCGTCAGTCAGATGAAGGCAAACACAAAATTCTACTCTGGTCTTCCACCAAAGCGTCTTCACAAGAACGTATTGCCTCATGTTACCATCCAGATGCCCGTCTACAAGGAGGGTCTCGTCGGTGTCATTGAGCCCACTATCAAGTCAATCAAGGCCGCTATCTCTACCTACGAGATGCAGGGCGGTACAGCCAACATCTTCATCAACGACGACGGTATGCAACTCATCTCAGAGGACGAGGCTGCCGCACGCCAGGACTTCTACGACGAGCACAACATCGGATGGGTCGCACGTCCCAAGCACAACCCCAAGCCTGCTGAAGGTGAGGAGGCGTTCATCCGTGCTGGTAAGTTCAAGAAGGCCTCCAACATGAACTACGCCATGTGGGTTTCAACCAGAATCGAAGACAAGATGAACTCCTACCCCAAAGGCGAAGGTTGGACCCCTGCAGACGAGGCTCTTCTCTACGCCAAGTTCCTTACCGAAGTCTGTGAGGAGGACGAGGGTAGAACCTGGGCTGATGGTAACGTCCGGATTGGTGACTACATCCTCATCATCGACTCCGATACCCGTGTGCCTACCGACTGTTTCCTGGACGCTGTCAGCGAAATGGACCAATCGCCTCAAGTTGGTATTCTCCAGTTCTCGTCCGGTGTCATGAACGTTACCGACAGCTTCTTCGAGACAGCCATTACCTTCTTCACCAACCTCATCTACACACAGATCAAGTACGCTGTCGCTAACGGCGATGTCGCTCCTTTCGTCGGTCACAACGCCATCCTCCGCTGGTCTGCCGTTCAGGACATTGTCTACGATTGCCCCATTGACAAGCGCGAAAAGTGGTGGTCCGAGGCTACTGTGTCCGAGGACTTCGACATGGCATTGCGTCTCCAGGCCGAAAGCTACATTGTCCGCCTCGGTGCCTACTACGGTGATGGTTTCAAGGAGGGTGTCTCTTTGACCGTCTACGACGAACTTGCCCGCTGGGAAAAATACGCCTACGGATGTTCCGAGCTTATCTTCTGGCCTTTCAAGGACTGGTTCCGTCACGGTCCCTTCACTCCTCTGTTCAGGAAATTCATCGCCTCGCCCATGCCCCTCGGATCAAAGTTCACCATCATGGCTTACATCGGCACATACTACGCCATCGGCGCCGCATACTGGCTGACACTTCTCAACTACTTCCTCGTGGGTTGGTTCAACGGTGCTCTTGACCACTACTACCTCAACTCCTTTGCCATCTTCTTCGCCATCATCATCATCTTCAACGGTCTCGGTAACCTCGCCCTCGGTGTCGTTCGCTACCGTACCGGTGAAAAAGCACTTCTTCCCGCGCTCTGGGAATGTTTCAAATGGATCCCGGTCCTCGCCATCTTCATCGGTGGTCTTTCGCTGCACGTCTCCCAAGCGATCCTGTCTCATCTCTTCAGCATCGACATGCAGTGGGGTGCCACGTCCAAGGAAGCCACGGACACGACCTTCTTCGACGAAATCCCGATGGTGCTCAGGAAGTTCAAGTACACCTTTATCATCAACATCCTCGTCATTGCTATGATGGCTGTGCTGCACTCGAACGCGGTACCCTGGGAGTGGCAAATTGACCTGTTTATCGCTATCGGACCAATGTCTTTCTCGGTCGCGTGGCATATGCTGCTGCCAATTGTGCTCAACCCTGTAAGTTTATTCGAAGCTTTGTACGTCTTCAATCAGTTCCTAACACGCACGCACAGTCTCTCATGCTTTTCACCTGGTGAGCATGCTGGTACTATCGTACTACCACTCGCTCGCTTTTTCATTTCCCACTACCGCGAGACTGGGCGTGCGCGCTGTGACCGCGAGGCCTCCCTCGGCCTGCCCATGCCCGATCACCACGCTCGCCTGTCCAGCAGCAAGCCAACACGACACTGCAAGCCCACTCGCTATTTCGCATCACATTACATTCTTGGCTTTTCACACCATTTTCGAGCGATTTCAAACACACTGTGTACATATTCGAGCATCATTCCATTCAGGAGGTTGGGTTGGATATCCTAGGGATGGGAGGGACGGAAGGAGGCGGAAGACGTGTATAGGCTGCAAGGACGAGTACACAGCGGCGGGTTTTCCTTCATGCATATACAGTAGGGAAGGCTGCTATTGCAGCAGGGACGCGATGGAGGGAGTGTACATACTACATACAGCTAATGACAATCACTTTTGATGACTTTACAACCCATTGTTCCACATCCTCGTTGCATCTGCATCTGAAGCACATGATGCGTTCGGATGTTGCTGGATATCTCATCAACCTCGACAGACACCGCTTCCTGGCACTAAACAGACTACCAAGGCCTTCATTGGCTCGTGGGCTAAGTGCTGGGTGACGTTACAACAACGTGACACTCTCACAATAGGGAGCAGTACAGTATAGATACGAAATCAGGAAGTGGCATGCTGAGATCGATAGAAGACCGATATCGGCCGCGCGGTCCTTATCTGTGAGGCTCTGGGCCTGACCAGGAACGGACTAGTTAAACGAGGGGAGAGGCCGGCATGTCATTGTACATGAGCTTTCGTTGGACGTGTCCAGCGAGCTTTTCGTAACACTTGCACCTGAAGTCTTGATATGATGAAAGTCTGGTGAGATCGAGCGAAATCGTCTTCACCTTCAATGTATGTACCCCAGAATATATCATCGCGGGATGATGGTAGACTGAGACAGCAAGAGGTCGCGTGGGCATCGTCTTTCCGCCAGATTTGAGACAAACACCACAAGCACCCAAGCTATCCAGGATATACATTGATACCTGTACGTAAGTCAGAGATAGCAGTAGTCGTCCAATTCGCCAACGCGAGACTCGCTATCTCTACTCCATCTGGGGAAACATGTCAGACCATCGATCTTCACCATGGCCATGCGATTGCCAGGGTCGTGAAGGACCAATGCCATGCTATCATTTGTACTAGCTGGCTGCGATAGATAAGGTAGACGATCCGTGCCGCAGAAGGGGGTCAAGCTGGTAGACGTGTAGCTGCTCCTGCTTGACATATAGATAGCTTCTCGTCTCTCCTGGTGCTCTGTCACATCTTCATATCCATACCCATCTGCCTTGCTGCTGTACGAAAGTTGTCGTAAAGCCGTCCCGCCAGATACCTTCTAGCCACCTTCATACTCTCCACACCAGACCCGCCGTTTGTTATCAGCTCACGCCAACTTTTGATTCAGAGTTTCCCCATTGGTTCAGACGAGAGAGCTGCCCTGCCCCTCTGACTACCAAAACATCTTTCTCTCTTCAACACTCGCCTACACTACTTCCTCCCTGTCAAGAGTAGTCGCTAGATCCAGCAGCGAACACCCTCTTACAAGACTCTCAACACCAACCGCTTTCCCGCCAAGCTCAACTCAGCTTGCGCTAATTCTTTAGTCATGGTACGTTTTAGATTCGAAAGAGACCGGATGATATATGGCTCTTGAGCCTGCAATTGTGGCTAGCAGCTACGGCAGACTCGAGATGCTTCTCTATAGTCTCCCCGCCAGCATCCACCAACAAAGAAGAAACACTAATGATCTCGTGACACACAGGCCGCCTCCATCTACATCTCAAACTCCCACCTAGTAAGCCTCCGATATCCGCCGAGGAGACGTCAAAGCGTCTGAATGAAGATATGAGACGAGACTAAGACAAGACTTTAGCTGGACAAATTCAACAAGCTCGACCAGAAAGGTGCCGTCATCGCAGAGTACATCTGGATTGACAGCAGCAGCGGAACTCGCTCAAAGTGCAAGGTGAGCGATTTTGATTATACGGAAGAGATTGGCACGACGGAATGTGGAAGCTTTGTCAAGAGATACGAAGCTAGCAAAGCATATCTCTAGTCGAGTTACCTGGCGAGCTTCTAGCATTACTCGTCTACCATCTCAACATCACGACTATACTGACGACCCACTCCACAGACCCTCAAGAAGAAGCCCGAAAGCATCAAAGAACTCCCCGAATGGAACTTTGACGGCTCCTCCACCGCCCAAGCCCCAGGCGACAACTCCGATGTCTACCTCCGCCCCTGCGCCATCTACCCCGACCCCTTCCGCGGCGGCGACAACATCCTCGTCATGTGCGACACCTACATGTCCGACGGCAAGCCCAACCCCTACAACTTCCGCCACGACGCCGCCCTTGTCATGGAGAAGAACAAGAAGGAGGAGACCTGGTTCGGGCTCGAGCAGGAGTACACCATGTTGGATGAATTTGGCTGGGTTTACGGCTGGCCTAAGAATGGGTTCCCTGCGCCTCAGGGCCCGTACTACTGTGGTAATGGAACTGGAAAGGCGTTTGGTCGTGATGTGGTGGATGCTCATTACAAGGCTTGCTTGTATGCTGGACTTGAGATTTCGGGAACTAACGCCGAAGTCATGCCTGGTCAATGGGAATACCAGATTGGTCCTTGTGAGGGTATTGCCTGTAAGTTGTCCTTATCCCTGCCTCTTCCACCCC
>Ga0058698_10001190_pt1 | contig 12242 bp, 18 predicted proteins | sample AgamicAsSfe_FD_67288 | JGI IMG/M metagenome (GOLD analysis project Ga0058698, IMG submission 67288) | Agave microbial communities from Guanajuato, Mexico - As.Sf.e | ecosystem: Host-associated > Plants > Phyllosphere > Phylloplane/Leaf | place: Guanajuato, Mexico | collected 2012-05-30
TCTGTCCCTCATGTCCTTCATGAGCGTCGTGACCTGGACATTCAGGGTGAACCACAATGGGTTCGTCGTTCATTCGTCCCTCAGGGTCGTACCCTCCCCGTGAGAATCGGTCTTACACAGGGAAACATGGACATTGCTCATGACCTTGCTATGGAAGTGTAAGTGTGTTGTAAGGAGGAGCATCACTGTTGCCATCAAACTGACCATACTCTTTCAGTGCCGACCCGGCTTCTCCCAGATACGGAAAGTACTATACTTCCGATGAGATCACCGAGCTCTTCGCCCCTGCGCAAGATTCTGTCGACTCTGTCAGGGCTTGGTTGGCTGCTGCCGGCATCGAGAATGTCAGGCACAGTGTCAACAAGCAGTGGATGATGTTCGAGTAAGTCTAGCCTCTGATGGTCTGCAGTGATGTCAATCTCACTAACATACTTCACAGCACCGCTGTTGAGAACCTTGAAGCATTGCTCAATACCAAATACTCAGAGCACATCCACCTCGAGACTGGTGAAATCCATGTTGCCTGTGACGAGTAAGTACATACGTACCTCAACCGTTGAGCTGAACATTCATGTCTCGTGCGAGATCTAACCCGTCATGCAGGTACCACGTTCCCGAGCACCTCTCCGAGCACATCGACTACGTTACTCCTGGAATCAAGCTCGCCAAGCTCATGAAGCACACCCCGATCAAGACTCCCGCCAACGACATTCAGAAGCGTGCTCTGCAGAAGCGCGAAACCTTCAGTCTCCCGCCCATCAAGGGCCCCGTTCCGGCCCAGCTCTCGAACCTCCAGAACTCCGCAGACGCATCAATCGACGCCAAAGACTTCACCCTGTGCAACATCTACATTGCTCCTCAGTGTGTAGCCGCTTTGTACAACGTCACGACCCCAAGCAACGCCACTGTCAACGCTGCCGGGCCCCGCCAGCTCGGTATCTTCGAGGATCTCGACGATATCTGGGATCAGAAGGATCTTAACCAGTTCTACAAGCAGACCGGATTGAACATTCCCAAGGGCTTCGGTCCTACTGAGAACGCTATAGATGGTGCCCCTGGCCCTGTCGCTCAGCCTAATGCTGGTCTGGAGTCGATCTTGGATCTTTCCATCTCCATTCCTCTCATCTACCCAAGCGTACCAATCTTGTTCCAGACAGATGACGAGCCCACCGAGGCCAACTACACATACGACGGTTTCTTGAACAACTTCTTCGATGCCATTGATGGATCGTACTGCACTTACTCTGCGTTCAACGAGACTGGCAACTCCCCGATTGACCCACCGTACCCTGACCCAAAGAAGGGTGGCTACAAGGGCCAGCTCGAGTGTGGCGTGTACGCACCCACCAACGTCATCTCCATCTCCTACGGCGGCTCCGAAGACGGCATGCCCGTCAACTACCAGCGCCGCCAATGCAACGAAATCATGAAGCTCGGCATGCAAGGAATCACTGTCGTTGCCTCCTCCGGTGACTCTGGTGTTGCCTTCCGCACCGGTGACGGTGACTTCTGCCTCGGCGACGCCGCCTACGAATCGCCCAAGAACCACATCTTCGCACCTCAATTCCCTGTTACTTGCCCTTACGTATTGGCTGTCGGCGCGACCTACCTTCCAGCCAACGCCGACGTCTTCAAGGACGCCGAGAAGGCTGTTTCCAAAACTAACGAGAACGCCGGTGGCTTCAACAGCGGTGGTGGATTCAGCAACATCTACCCCCAGCCGTCGTACCAACAGGCTATCGTGCAGCAATATGTGTCCACCTACCCACCCAGCTTCAAAGCTTACCAGACGCTGTACAACGAGACTAGCTACCAGGGCAGCGGCTTTGGCGCTAATGGTGGTGTCTACAACTCCATTGGGTACGTTGTTGTATTCTAGTAACTCGATGAAACTTTGCTGACAGAATGCTAGTCGTGCATACCCCGACGTCGCCGCAATCGGCGCAAACGTCCTCGACATCTCCGAGGGCGAGATCACGATCGTCGGTGGGACATCCGCTTCAGCTCCGGCTTTCGCCAGCATCCTGGCTATCATCAACATGCACTTGATTCAGGCTGGCAAGCCTACCGTTGGTTTCGTCCACCCGGCTTTGTACGCCAACCCCGACGTCCTTCACGATATCACGAAGGGCAACAACAAACAGTGCTCGCTCAACGAGGGTTTCGAGTGTGAGGTTGGCTGGGATCCTGTTACGGGTCTGGGGACCCCGAACTATCCTGCTATGCTCGAGCTATTTATGAGCTTGTGAGTGGGAGAGGATGGTTGATGAAGTTGAAGCTTTCGACCCGCATTTTGACTACTGCTCAGAAGGCCATAGGATAATACATAGTTATATTGTGCATGCACAGCCTGGATGATTGTGCTGCCTTGTGCCTTGCTCCTGTGCCTTGTTTCGGTGACTTAGAGTCATGACGTGAGATGTGTTCCAGAAGGTGGCTTCCCCTTCGCATGACCTAGGTTGTGTAGCGAAAGCAAGGAATTCAAGAAGTAAGCAAGAACTCAAGCAGAGCAAGAAGCAAGAAGTGACGAGGACTATGAGAACACTTTGCTCCGTTGACTCGTCTCACCCTATATCATTCACACTATTCTACGCTGGACTGCTGTAGAGAGAGACGCTATCGAGCTTCCTCACGGTCGCTGATCGTCTCAGCTGCATGCGCCACTCTCCTGGCCTGTGTCAGTGCTTCGATCTCGGAATCTTCATCCAGCTCGAAACTTGCGACCCGTTCAGCCGTTTCGTGTTCAGAGGCAAACGACACCATCTATGCCGCGAGCAATGGCGCCGCTTTCACTACAGGATGTGCAAGCTTGATCTCTCCACCCCGGCCACCCTGACTATACATACTTACTTTATCCAGAGCATCGATCAACAAGCAGGAGACATGAGTTTCGTAGCCACGAACGACTTGGGATCATGTATCGGATCTTGTGCGAATACTACAGGCTGCGTCGACGTGTCCCTCCGTGGCCCTGCCTGCTACCTCAAGAGTTCCCTTAGCGCTGCCTTGAGCGATAGTGGCATCATGGGCGCAAAGCTTGTCAGCATCTCGTGTTCGGCCTCGAATAGCACTATCTTCACCATTCTCACAGGCACCCTATTCGATATCGAGTGGGGAGTTGACCACGTTGGTGGAGACATGATCTCAATCGCTGCCAGCTCTTTCCCAGCCTATATACAGGCTTGTGGCACTATTCCTGGCTGCGTATGTTCTTGATCATACCAGTAGAACAACGCTAACTCACTTCCGCAGATGGCCGTCTCACTCTCCGGCACGGCTTACTACATGAAGCAGACACTTGGTGCACCTATCTTCGGTGACAATATCCTAGGTGCTAGGCTAGTTCTGGTGGAGCACCTTTTAGCCCGTTGCCCATTAGCTCAAGTACATACGATCTCAACTTCCCTTCCTCGCTGTTCTGCCACCGGGAGGCATTTTCGTTGCCTACGGCAATCAAACCAGCATTCTTGGCCCTGTCACATTCAAACACGACAGATTCTTCCTTAAATACCAGGAACAGTCGCTCTCGCATCATCAGGTCGGATATATCCGTTCGAGGGGACCTCCCGTCCTACTTCCACAACACGCGTCTTACACGGATCCTCTAGACGTGCTGATCTGTGGCGGTTCAGGAAACGGTGCCATGGTTGTAATCGACAACTGTGTCTCCTCCAGCCTGATACGCCCAACGCCAAGTGGAAACTGGAGCGTATACCCTCGAAGCGCGTCATAAGCTGCTTGATTGCCCTTCCTGACGGCATATATCTCATCCTCAACGGCGCCCAACAAGTTAATGCCGGTTTTGGACTCGCCACAGACCCGAATCATAATGCCCTTCTTTACGATCCCAGGCAGCCCATCCGCGCGCGCATGACAATCATGGCCAACACGACGATTGCGTGTCTGCACCACTTCGCAGCCGTGCTTATGGACAACGGCCGTGTCCTGGTTTCTGATTCCGACCCGCAAGACCCGACACATCCGGAAGAAATGCTTTTCGAAGTCTTCAATCCGCCCTATATCATTAACATAGATCCCAGCATACGTCCCTCCTTCACACTCGCAAACGGCGAGTGCTTCGCCTACGCCGACGCAATCACCATTGCAATCACAGGCGCAATTCCATCAGCCATCTTGCTCCCGGGCGCCGTGGCCTCCACACACGGCAACAGCATGGGCCATCGCACGATTTGCATTCTATCGCGTGATCCCACAGCTATAGGCCGTCCTGTACCCTTCGTCTTATGGCTTACTTCTGGCGATTCATCGTCATCGGTGGGAAGCCTTTTCCTTGCAATAGCGATATCCTCCATAGCAATTCCATACGCTGAAGACAGAGCAATAGCGACCTCCTGGCCTAGACCACCACGCTGAAACCCCTGATATCACAGGCTGCTGCTGTTACGCGTAGCGTTGATCCGCCGGTTCCATTGAGCGCTGACGCGGTGCACGCGATCTCCGCAAGTACTAGACTCTCAGCGCATAGCGCCCGCCCGCTCTGCGACCGATACCCTTCCACCATTTCCTCCACCGACCGAAGATGTGGAGAAGATGTGTGAGGTTATACAGGAGTTGATAGGGCGGATCATGGAGACGTGATGTGCTATATATATGTCTATATGCAGCCCGCACAATATCCTCCTCTGACTCTCTCAATCATAGTCATCGTCATCATCGTCCTCAGGTCGGTATCCTATACTTCGCGCACGACCGGTGCCACCGTAACCTCCATCATCCAAGTCACGAGTGCGACCGACATCTTCCATCGCTCCTCTGCTCGATCCAGGACGCTCTGCGACCGGACTAGCACGGAAGCCGGACGATGCTTGATCTGCGAATGTGCCTGCTGGTCGCTGTCGAGCGTGGCCTTCGGTATCGCGTCTGCTATTCTCGCCACGGTAGGGTACTGGTGAGGAGGAGAAGCCGTACGCATAGGGCTCACCTGCTCGGGAAGGTGGCATGGATGGAGGCGGCGAGGTGGGAGCTTGTTGATAACCTGCGTACGGCTGCGGTGCTCGTTGGCTGAGCTGTGGATCGGAGTCTCGTGGCCACACTGCCGGTCTTTCGGCTCGGAGTGACGCTGCGAGAAAGTCAGTGTCGTATCATGTGAATCTCACATGGCGGTTCAGAATTCCTTACCATAGCCACCCAGATCCTCACGCGTGTCCATGTGATCCATACGTTCCTGCTTGCCCCTTGCCAAATCCGCCGCCGTCCGATTGCCCACAGTCTTGGTGAGATATCTGTCAAAGTCCTTGCTTGCATTGGCGACTTTATTGAAGTACTTGACCGCGAGATCGACCACGGATTCGCGGGTCGACACACCATCCTTGAGGTGCTGCACGTTTGTGTCGTACTCCGCCAGGGCCACGGCTGTCTGGAAGGCGTTTCGAATTTGGCGACCGTTCCAGCAGGAGTCATTGGGTTCGTTGGAATCAAAGTGCCACTCGGCAAACTTCTTCAGCTCGTCCCAGTCTGCTTTGATCTTTCCGGGTCGACGTTCGTGCAGGCGTTGCAGGTTCATCTGCCAGATTGCTAGGGTTTGGAGCTTGTCCAGGGGTGGATAGTAGAGCCACATGTGTATGCGTGACCTGAAGGCTTCATCAAACGTCCCAACACGATTAGTTGTCAGGAAGAGTATGCCGGTGTAGTACTCGAGGATGCGTAAGAATACCGCGACGAGGCTATTTCGTTTGAGATCATGGCGGTCCCGCGAGGCCAAGAACACATCAGCTTCGTCTAGTAAAAGTACACAATCCCAGTGTTCTGCTTGCCGAAAACGAACGTTCAGTGACGCTTCGACCTTTTCAGGCGTCATTCCGAGATCGCCACATACAATGCTGAGTAATGGCTTTCCATTCGATTCAGCCACACACTCGGCAGTGGACGTCTTGCCGGTTCCAGGGGCGCCATGTAGCAGTATGATCAATCCACGACCTTTACCTCGAACGACATCGAAGTCACGCTCCCTTCGGCGATGAGGGTTTTCTGCAGCTCTCGTCTTGGTCTCGAAATGTGTCTGCACAAGTGATTGCACCATCTGTTTGTGTCCCTTCTTCAGCTTGAGGTTGTTGAACCCGTCCTTCGGCGCCTCTATTTCGTACAGGTATCGTTCATCCACGTGGATTTGTGCAAACTCGCGCTTTCTCAAGACAAAAGCAAAAGCCCGATCGGGCAACAGAGCGAATTCCTCCTTGGAGAAGCTATCGATGTGTGAGCGTGATCCGACAGGCGAGTTGTGGTAGCTGAAAAGGAACGGATTCTCCTTTTCGAAGCTTGCCTCTCGCCATTCTTCGACAGTAGTGTCTTTGTCTGCTTTCTCTACGATCTCGAACTTGGGTTTTCTGTCGTCAGATGAGCTCCACAACTGTAATGGCACTCTGGCATCTTCATGATATTCCGAATTTGCAGTTTCCGAGTTGTCCGCGACATTGTCGTCCGTACGAAGCCAGTTGGGATGCTCGCGTAGCGTTTCCCTGAAGTCGATTATAACCTCACTGTCGGTATTCTCCGCACGAGGTAGTATCCAGTGGTCTTTGTCGATGGCTATAGTCTTTCCGCCTGGTGGACACGCCAAGGATGGGCCAGTATACATGAGATGTAGTGGCTCGACAAATCTGCGAAAGATCTTGCCTCTGGCCACGAGTTGCTGCTGCTCTACAATCCATGACGGATCGTACATCGCAGGATACAATGCCAGAGAAGTTATTTCAACTTCCCCTTCGAATGGCTGAGCACAAATTGTCAGTAAGATGATCAATTTTTATGACGAATTAGCAATTACCTGTATGGCTCCTGTCGTATACCATGGTTCAAAGGCGGTGCCATCATAGTCGACATAGTATATTTCCAGCTCAAACGCATTGAGTGGCCTTCGAGGCGACATTCCGTAATTGTCTGACTCTCTTGGACTCAATACTGGTCGACCATAATGTGAACGACTGCATCGATACGTCGTCTGATATCTCTGTGATACTGTAGCTCGGCTAGACTTGTCTCCTGACTTGGCACTGCCAGAATCTGACAAGCCTGCGCGTGCCGTCACAGAACTTCCACTGTTCTGTGAAGTCCTGTCGAGTGGCCGTCGAATCATGTCACCAGGCTTGAAGAGGTACCAGAGGTTTGAGAACGAAATGGTGCGGATCCCGTCGGTTCTGTAGTATTCCACGAGAGGTTTGATGTCTTGATCATACCACTGTATGAGACATCTGAGCTCTTGGTAAGCATCAATACTGTCTGTCCTAATTTCAGACTCGACAGTATCCTCTCTGGCTTTGAAAGGCTCTTTTGTAGCTTTAGTGACTAGGCCTAGGGAGACTGCACGACCTTCACCTTCTCGTTCTATGGAGGCCGTTTCTTCCTTGAATTGATGACCCGGATGCTTCGCAGCGTCGCCCCATCTCACCTCCAGCTGGGTAAGTTTCTCGCGCAATGCGGACTCCCAGTGCACCAGTGTTTTGAAAGGTCGGAGCATCAACGTGGGTTTCAGCTGCCACGAATACGGTTCAAGGTCATCCAACATCTGAATGATAGCCAGAGAATTGATGCGGATGCGCTCGGGTGCTTCCCTGGGCTGTCTGTCCTGGTCATTGCTCGACTCGGGCTCCGATAGCACTTCGTCCCAGGGTGTTCGCGTGCGGCCTTCGCTGTTGTAAAATCGGTGATTCTGGTGATAGTACCGTGCCTTACCAGCTAGGACCTCTACAGCATACTGCTTCTCATCGATCTTGTGGTTCTGAAATACTTTAGCTTTAGCGTTGGTGCAGAAGAGTTGAATACCTTGAAGTTGTACCAATCGACTCTGCGAAACTCAGCAATAACACCCATCTGTCGAGCGTTGGCCTTGTAGAACTCGTCGGCATCCTTGGAGTCGGCTTTGTCGTCCGGCGTTAGCTTGTCGGCATCGGAAGCTTTCTTCACGTTGTCTTCATTCCTGTGATCCTTCTTCATGTCAAGCTTTCGAAGTTTACGCTCGATCCACCTGAGCCTCTCTTCGATCAGCTGTTGTTCCGGATTCATTGTCGCTGTTCTCGTGCTACGAAGCTGCTTTACTTCATGGCGTAAGCGAGCCCACTCTGCGTCAGAGTCGTAGTCTGGAGGGGTCTCGAAGCCTGGCAAGCTTTCATTTGCCGACTTCGGCCTGTCTGGAAGTTCTGCAGCATCGTCGGAACTGCTTGGCGAGGCTACCTCTGTGACCTGCGAGTCTGCTGCAAGCTTGTGTGAACCCATTTTTCAGTTGACGGAAGGGTGCTTCTGTGATGTACTGTGACTAAAACACTTGTCGACGACGCTCTCTGCGGGTGTACTGAATTTCGTATCAGCATGGAGAGATATAACATAGCTAGCCATTAGTATGACTGGCATCTATCTTGCGCAATACGCTACTGCCAAGAGGGCAGCCGCTAGCGTGGGGGCTGAATGGCAAGCGTGCGGAGAAGGTGCATATGTACATGATACACACGCTGTCTTTGCCTTTGGCGATTGGCTCGACTGATAATGAGTGGTTAGCTGTGTCCACTGGACACTGGACACTAAGCTCGAAACTTAGCTAGCCTCGTGATTGTGTCATAGATAGCCCGAATTGCCACCGACAAGCATGTATACATTTTTTATCAGCCTTGTCTGCATCCATTCTTAGCCTGGACTGCAGGCCTAGCACGCAGCGAGCAGCTACATACTCGACCACGATGAGTATGAGGACAGCAGTGAAATCGCTGCTCTCTCGCGATGATGAAAATAAGGCGCGCGCGTATCAGGAAGCTCACGCGCACAAGATACACCCTGCCATTCAGGAGCCGATTCCCTGGGACGACACCACACGGCAGTATAGGATTGGCGCCACCGGATCTTTGGCAATAACCCACTCTATAAATGCAGATGTTGCCACGGACGATTTCAAAAGTGCCATTGCTGCCTTTACGGCAGCAGCGAACAGAGACCCTTCACTTCGCGAGCTGGACATTCGCAGTGCCGCGAAGTGGGACGATGTTATTGGTGAAGCAAAGAGTGCCGACCAGAAGAACAGAGATATGGTCAAAGGGTGGAGAGGAGCCCCAGTCAGCTTTGTCCGTGACATTGCGAAGTGGGCATCAGGTGTAGACCCGTGGCTTGAGCTGCTTGGGGGCAATGAATACTCTGCATTCGTGTGTGCTGGATTGCGCATCATTATCAAGGTGCTTTTTACAGCTTCGCGTTGGCTATCGTATAGCTGACTTGATGCTCGACGTAGGCGGCAGTCTTCGAATCGGAGAAGCGTGAGAAGATTTCGACTGCCATGGAAAGCCTCCCGGAGACCATTGAGAAAGCTCAGAATCAAAGAGTAACGTTTGCGAAAGACGACAAACTCCGAACTCTCGCATTCGCACTATATGTAGAGATTTTAGGAGTCACTGAAGCCATGATCGAGTGGTTGGCAGGCGGCGAGCGTTGGAAGAAGATTGCCAATGACTTGGTCCGTCGGAAGAATAGAAAAGAACGGAAGATTGACGACCAGTTGAAGGAGGTTGAGAGAAGTATCCAAGCTATGAGGGAACGTGTAGAAACCTTACTTCAAAGAACTATAGTCGACATCGACGATCGCACGAGGGACATTCGCACTGAGCAAGTCGGGATGATACTGACCATAAACCAGTTGCAACATATGTCTGTTGACCGCGACGCAGCAGACAAGCTGAGAGATCTCGAGATGGAGCGACTTCGTCGAGCGGTCGAGGCTGCAACGCAAGCTCAAAATAGCCTTCTGACAGTGCTGAATGGCACTATTGAGGAGGCCAATTGGTATAAGCTTCAGAGGACCTTCGAGCCAGCCATCCACAGTACTAGTGCCTTGACTGTTCATCAGCTTCTTGAGATCCTCAATACCAATGGAGACAAGCCGCAGCACGACGTGTATATGGCACTAAATCAGCGCATAGAATTTGCGGATCGAACACAAGAGCACGCCATGGGCTTGTTGCAGTCGCAGCCATACCGTCAATGGATATTCAGCTCCGAGTCTGCGTTGCTATTAGTCAATGGTGATTCCATAAATGATGCAGCTGATACCATATCACCCTTGTCGGTGCTGTGTGGGTTTATTTTACAAAGTCTGGGCGACATGGGACGTTCGAGAACGATCCACCATTTCTGCGGCCTGCACGTTAGCACTCGCGACCGTCTATACGGACCCTCAGGCCTTCTTCTAAGTCTTGCAGGTCAGCTCCTCATGCTTGACGACGTTGCATTTGACCTACGATTTGCTGATGATCGAGGGTATTGCACGAATGTGAGGCAGGGTGATATCCCTACATTGTGCCACTTGCTCTACCATCTCTTCATCCAGCTACCAATGTTCTATGTCGTCTTCTGTGTCATCGATGGCATATCTGTCTTTGAAACGAGCAGACTTCAGAGCGATCTCGCGTCTGTATTGGACTGTCTCTCGCGGCTCGTGGAAGATTCGCAGCTTAGAGGAACAGTCAAGCTACTCATCACACATCCTGGAGTCAGTTACGTGGCACAGGAGATCTTGCCTCTAAAGCAGCAGTACACGTTGCCATCAGGTGGCGAAGATGGCGATGGCTCGTTATTGTTACTGGACGATGTCAACAGAGCATCAACATTAGCATACTCAGCACAACAACAACCACATGATGGAATGGTATACGACACTTATGATCTTGTCGAGGACGAATCATATGATTTTGATGAAGGGAATGTCTGATGACACCGAATTTTGTCGATCGTCAGCTTGACATAACCATGGCGGAGCTGCTCGAGTCTATGGCCAATCGAGTGTACTTGGCAACACTCAAGAGACTGCCATCCTCACCTTTAGCAGTTCTTTCTCGACAATCTCATCTTTCTTGTCCAGCAACTGCTGCATATCCCAATTTACACTCACATACCTGCCAGCCAGCCATGCTCTCTTCTCCGCTGACAGCCAGACCATTGTCTCTCCTGCCAACTCTGGAGTATCTGTGAGTAGATGTGCTATTGGCATGTCCTTTGACAGTTCCGTAACAACACCTCCTGGGCTAGTCAATGTTAGCATACAGAAGCACCACAGTCACAGGAGAGAGGGTTTCCTTACTGAATGGAATACGCCAAAAGACCTCCCTTGTCCTTCGTGCCATACTCTGCATCCACAAATTCCATCAATCTCAACAACGCCAACTTATTGGTCTGATAGCCCGATGCTGTCGGTCGTTTGCCATGCGCTCCCACACTCGACACTGCAATCGTAGTACGCGGACCATTCTCGGGACTCTTCAGCACTAACGGTAGGAAATAGCGACAGATCAGATACGATCCAAACAAGTTCGTCTCCCAGCCACTCCACCAGTCTTCGGGGTCTGACTCAAGCAAGGGCACCCATTTCTCGGAAGACCCGGCATTGTTGATGACGATATCGAGGTGGCCAAATCTCTGTTCGACTGTCTTCGCTGCTGCTGCAACACTATCTTTGCTGCGGACATCGAGCTCCAGGGAGAGTACTGCTGGTTTCGGGCGACCTGCGGAGGATGCGGTGGAGTAAAGCTCGGACTCCAAGCTGGAGAGGTCCGAGCGGGCAGCGAGAATAATGCCGGATGCCCCGGCAGCCGCGTAGGCAAGAGCCGCAGCTCGGCCGATGCCGCGGGATGCACCTGTAATCAGTACATTGAGGGAGGTGAGATTGAGCTTGGCGGGGCTGATGAAGGGGTAGATATCAGCGTGCAGAGTTGAGGTGAAATTGACGCCATTGGACTGCAGTGTAGAGCGGGGGTCTGTAGACATTCTGGGCGACGGTCAGGTGTCTCCTTTTGTGTTGATGCAGTTTGGATATGACTTCTGAGTTGAGGGGGGCTTAATTCCGTCTCGTGCTTCAATATCTGCTTTTGTCTTTTCTTTACTTTCTCACAACGTCGACTTCGAAGAATTCCTCAGTCAGATGGGAGTGATCAGAGTAATACTCTGTGTCTTCCACTGCAGCGTGTAGAGTGTGTGGTATAGTTGTATTCGTGTACTTTCTGGCATATATGTGATGCGTTCAGGTGTCGTTGATATCGGTGGTCACGTGATCCAATCTCATGTGTCATGCTATCCCATCGCGCTTCTTCTGTCAAGCGCGATCTCTCGAAGCTTTGTGATAAAGTACATCCACATCGTACCTGATTCCGCACCCAAAGCAGATAGAAATGCACGTAACAAGGACGCTTCGGCCGATGAAAACTACTGGTTCAGATGGCGCCATTCATGACTGATCACACCGCCTTGGCCATGAG
>Ga0058698_10001191_pt1 | contig 12225 bp, 11 predicted proteins | sample AgamicAsSfe_FD_67288 | JGI IMG/M metagenome (GOLD analysis project Ga0058698, IMG submission 67288) | Agave microbial communities from Guanajuato, Mexico - As.Sf.e | ecosystem: Host-associated > Plants > Phyllosphere > Phylloplane/Leaf | place: Guanajuato, Mexico | collected 2012-05-30
CTCGTGAATATACCAGTGATAGCACCTTGGTCCTGTACTAGGACGGCAGTAGTGTGGTGCTCCTTCATGATGATTGCAGCTTCCTTGACAGAGGTTCTCACTGATACTGTTGCTGGTGGATGGTCTGGGAGGACAGATTCAAGCGTAGGACCAGACATCTTCTGCCTCAGAGCTTCTACATATTGTATGATTTGTTGCGGTTGGCTGGATCCTAGCTCTGATTGAACACCTTGTAGGGCATCATATAGCGTCTTTGACGAGGAGTAAGCACGTTCGAGCTTTTCCATCGCGTCGTAGAAGCATTTCGTAATGTCTAACACCCCGGAAATGTTATGGTCTTCATCCATGACTGGCAGATGACGGAAGCCTTTTCTGACCATGAGATCTAGAGCATCCGTAGCACTAGTGTCTGTCTTTGCACATAGAGGATTTCTTGTCATGATCTGGTCGATCGTGATGTCTCTTGCCTTGATCCCAGCACCGACGACCCTGAAAGCAAGATCCTTCGCTGTGAATATACCAGCAATGCGGTCATTGTCGTCCGTCACGAGAACACAATCTTCACGCTTCGCTGCCATGATCTGAGCAGCTTCTGCGACAGTAGTGTTGGGCTTGATCTGGAGAGCTTGACTAGGCTTGAGCGACATGACCGAACCGGGAGGGGCTTTGCGATGCGAGCGAGCCCGTGCGGCCGTCTGTTTACGCTTGCTGAGATCATGTTCTGCTTTCTTGCGGATTGCCTGGGATGCTGTGAGATAGAGTACTCAGCGTGATGAGCTGTCATCTTACTTCGTCTCTCTTAGACTGCTTCTGTCTGCTTGAACTGAGACTCGAAAGATTGGCTTCGCTCTGGGTTGGGGTACCTGGGTGGACTTCGAGTGTTGGTCGTGGAATTGCCGAGCCGCCCTTCATGCCCTTCGGTGTGCCCCTGATGGTGCCGATGTTGCCTGATGCTGTCGACATCTTGTATGATATGCCTTGGAGCCGCCGTGATCTTGTATCTGCAGTCAGGTTCTCGTATCTTCACTTGGGACGACGTGCTCGAGGGAGATCAAAACAAACAAAAAAGGGGTTCGTTGCTACGAGGGCACAGAGGGGTCACGAACCCTAACCCTAGGTTTCTCGGCTTACCTGCCTTACCATTTCCGCAATTCAGCCGTGCGAATCCCACTCAAGAATTAATCACTAACGACAGCAAGGTCTATCATTTCATCAAGCGCCACCTTACCTCACCACCCAACGAACCACACAAGTCGCAAATATGGTCAAGAAGAGAGCAGCAAACGGTCGCAACAAGAATGGCCGTGGCCACGTCAACCCAGTCCGCTGCAGCAACTGCTCCCGCTGCACACCTAAGGACAAGGCAATCAAGAGATTCACCATCCGCAACATGGTCGAGTCCGCTGCCATCCGTACGTTTCTTCATCCTGGCATACTCAACACTCGGGCTGCATATATCTGCTTGGCAAGATCAAAGAGGCGGATCTTTGAAATGAAGAGGATTGGTCGCACAAGCAGGATATATCAGTGGCGGAGCACGACACGAAAAGGGATACTGGCTAACACAAGATCTCTGTTCTTCAGGTGATATCTCTGACGCCTCCGTTTTCGCCGAGTACACCGTCCCCAAGATGTACCTGAAACTCCAGTACTGCGTCTCATGCGCCATCCACGGAAAGATCGTTCGGTGCGTCCATCCACATCTGGCTGAAAACAGGATAAAGGTCAACACCGGCATTGAACGATTTCTAACACAGTGCACAGTGTTCGCTCCAGAGAAGGTCGTCGCAACCGTGCTCCTCCCCCACGCGTGCGATACAACAAGGACGGCAAGAAGATCACTCCCGCCCCAGCTGGCGCACGAGGTGTCGGTGCTCAGGGACTTGCGTAAATGGCAATGACCTTACGAGGGGGAAGGATGGAAGCAGAGTGGGCAAGTGGAAAGTCGTTGGTTGAGGGCTGAGTGATGTGGACTGAGTCGCGGGACTGACGGGATGACTCTCACGAGTCTACAATCGCCGGCGATGAGCGGGTCATGCCAAACAAAAATGATACTGGGTCAATGTATACCAGGTGTTAGACAGGCCGCGGAGTGAAGAAGTTGAGAGGCCAGAAATGCTATTGACTTTGACACTTCATCCACAAGAGCATTCATATGTGACAATGACGATTGAAGCTACAAGCGCCTGGTCGTGGCAAAAGTCTAAACATCCTGCAAAACTAGCTGGCCGTCATGTTGGCTTTGTATTTGTACATCCATTTGCTTTTGCTGACGATTACATGCAATACATGGGTGCTACAAAAGTACCCTTCTTCATGTTGTTAAACATCGACCAGCCATATTGCTCCCTATGCATCATCATCAACCCCACATCCTTGAACTCCTTTCGTTTCCAGTCTATTCCTGTGAGGGACGTGGTAGCACGAGTTCCACCTGACTTGGCCACCGCAATGCTAAGTCTTCATGAAGTCAATGCATGCAACACAAGCAGGAACCGTCACTTTGTGACTCGAGGTTCTCGCTTTAAACTTCATACCAAGCTGGTCTTTCGTAACGAGCTTCTCATACAGGTTGCTCATATGCTCGCCTCACAACGCGCGCAAATTCTGTAAACACAATGTAAGTACTTGACTTTTCCACCCCAACAACGCAGCGCAACTTACGGTCAAATTTCACATTCTCCCTGACCACCGTCCCCTTCGCCTCGTTCTCCTTGTTCAGCGGCACCTTTACCACCCCACTCTCTACCTGCCACCCCGCACTCCTCACAAACTCCTCGAACTGCCCACCGCTCAACTCCAACCACTCCTCCAAAATCGACCCTTCCACTTCCCGCACAGTCTGGCTCACCATGCTCGCAATCCGCTGCCTGACCAGATCCTCGAATCCTGTCACTTCAGCGACTAGATCCGCGTAGAGGTCGTCGCTGCGCAGTGTGTTCCAAAAGGAGGCGTAGTCGGCGCTGGACAGCTGGGTGTTGAGAACGTTGAGGGCCTGAACGGATATGGCGAGGGAGGATGTGTCAGGGCCGGTGCGTGTGTTGGTAAGGAGGACTGAGGGTGGGAGGAGGTGGAGGCATAGAGAGAAGTCTGGCGAGGGAAAGACGGTGAGGGCTTTGACGAGGATGGCGGTGACGGTCTCTTCACGGGAGAGGTGGGGGTTGAATTGATATCTGCGCAAGGCATGTCAGTCGCTGAGATAGGTGGGCATCGTCGTGAGTTGATTATCGTGATCGAGGTGTCTCCGATAGAGCTAATATTTCGCTGCCTTCATCTGAGCTGAGGGGATTCATTCCTCGGTGCTCTCGTGCGTAATGTGGTGTGGTCTTCTTCATGGTGTATTCTGTGTTTCCAGGAGCAAGTGTATCTTACAATTTCAATAATGCTGCAATAGTTTGTTAGTCGTCTCCTTCTGCTTGCGCTTGTGGCCAGACGTGGACTCACCAAGATTCGCGTAGCAGTCATATAGACTTGGCTCCGACGCTTGATCGTCTACATATGCCTGGAAGCTTTCTGTGGCTGCTGGGTTGCTAAGAATTGTGAGTATTGCGCGCCATGGAGTCGACTGCAGGCAAGACGCACTATCTGTCGAGGGAGTCTAATGTCTGTTGAACGTGCTCGGGTCTCCCTTCTGCGTGATCAAATGCGGCGACCATTGTGACTGTGGTTCTAGGAGGATTTGGCGGGAATGGTGGTCTTGCGAAACCTTGCTGTCTCCGTAAGTTTTCATGTGTGCCCTGAGATGTGAGATGTGGGGCTGATCGCGGATCCCCTTGCTCGACTTCATCTTCCTCGACTCAATGGAGATGTGCACGACCGCCCAAGCAAGCCGACAAGAGTCAAATCTGTCCACTCCTCGTTGAACACAAGTCCTACAGGTCTGACGCCGCGAGAAGATTCTATGATGCTCAGGCTACCCTTTAGATCGTGATTACACGGCGTGTGTAGAAACAACCACGAGAATGATCATATGTTAAATCGTGATGATACCTCGTCCTTCAATGTCTATGCGTGTGTTACTCTACAATATCCACCTACGTGGCAAAAGTGATCGTGATGATCCCGTGTAGGGCTGTGACTCACGAAGTGAAGTGAGCAGTGACGAACTCCAGCTATCAATGAGGACTGCTATTGTGGGAGCACGCTGATGTATTCAGTCGAACGATGATGAGATCGAGGGTTGAATCTGAAGATCGATCTTCACCAAGTAGATCTGTTTCACTTGCCCTGCTAATGCTGGTTACTGGTCTTACATATCCTAATGACCACGACCTGAACACTAAGCTTAGGATTAGCTCAGAAAGGCTAGGCAGCTGCTCAATCGACACTATCTTATCATCACATCTGTCATCACGCACAAGCTGTGCTGATTACTTGAGAGTAGACAGCCACACCTTCACTCAAGCATAATCTCCTCTCTTCACAACCTCTGCTTTTCTTCGTGCCCAAGTGATCAGGCCTTGACAAGGAGCAGCCTCGCCCGAGACCTCGCTGTGCTATCCAGTACCATTCGATCCCGCTTCTCTCTGCTATTCATCCGAAACGATGTTGTCTACATTCGAGGTTTTATACGAGAACGACGCCCGGCGTCTCCTCCATACTACAGATTCCTGGGATTCAGAAGCTGATGAAAAGCTGGAATTCGTCAAAGGGCTTGTGAGTTTGCTTTAACCGTTGGACTTAGCTACGCTGCTGGAGCTGACGACAATTTACGAAGGCGAAACAGATTGACGAGAAGTTATCGCACCACAGAACCCAAAGGATGGGAAGCTCGGGGTCACTCTGAAGACCAAGGTAGATGGTGGCTTTCAACTAGTAGCCGAGTGGTTCTCCGCGTCTGCAAATGCAGGAATGGGTCATGGTTCTTCACATTTCCATGATGACGAGAAGAATGCTCTGAGCGCTGCAAATGGTCTTTTCGAACCACCAGAGACCAACCCTAATGATGGGAGGCTCGGAACAAGCGCCCGCATCCCAAGCGTTGTAGTATCAGCACAGACTCCCATGGAAAGAATCCCGGGCTCTTCTAGTGATGAGACCGCTTCGAAAACTGCAACGATACGCTCTAGACTTCGTTCCGCCCGTGTTCCGAAGCCAGGTTCCGAAGTTGAGGTTCCTATAGTTGTGAAAAAAGGTATGTCCATGGCGTTGATATAGTTCTCAGACGTATTGACCATATATCAGAAGCGCGAGTCCGCCCCGTGGTCAACTATGCAGAAGATGATCCAGAGGATGTTCCAGAAGCTGATTCTGAGGATGACTCAGAAGATGACACCGAAGACGATTCGGCAGAGGAGTCTGAAGATGAGATACGCCTGCCTCCGCGCACGAGGCGCCATATTGACTCAGCTAGTCGTACAAACGTTGAGGTATTGAAATCGCAAACCTTCATGAGGAGGGGCCTTCTACAGAAGCACTAATCCGATGCGCAGTCGGGTCAAAGACGTAGCCACAGACTGCGCGAACGGAGGAAAATCTGGCAGAGCAACGAAAATCCTGACGTCTTCGATGAGTGGTTGGAGGACTTCACTGATGGTGTCGATGCATGGCCTGTGGATAACATCCGTGAAAAATTGAACCTAGACGACGACAACTTTATCGAGGTCTTACGCGCTATGCTCGTTGAGATGGAAAGCTACGACATTCTATATGCCGATGTTTCGAATATGGATGCACCTGACAAAGCTGCCTGGCGGGAAACACTGAAGCTTGCAGTCGAGTTAGCGATCGGTAGGCTCGAGCCACTCATCCTGCAGATCCTGACAAACAACCCCCTCGGAACCATTGAGTTCATCATGTTTGATATTGGATTGCGATTGAACGTGACAGCACAAGGCGGCAAGCGCTACAACTTGGACAGGCGTATGTCTCGAGCTACGAATGAAAAAGCACAGGTCGAGCCGTGTTACAACGTGGACGAATTCTTCAGACGAGCACTGCGTAGGGCTTGAGCAGATTGAGAAAATGCTCTCCTTTCAAACGAAGTAACAAGCTAATAAGGATCAATCGACTTCCTCATCCCTCTCATCCCGAGGTAATCGCAGTCCCAGCGAGCTCAAGATATTCCCAGCCGGTCCAGCCATGCCAGCTTGACCCTTGAAAGCTTCAAGCAGGTTCTTCGCTAACCGATATTGTTCATCGTCAAAGCCATCAGTCTCACCATCATCCCCCTTCCCTTTCAGCTTCTTCTCGTTCGGAACTTCTAGATCCAGCGCGCCAGACTCTTTCAATTCTGCCTCCATGCTTGCCATCACTTTCTTCAGCCCCTCCTCCTCATCCTCCTCCTCATCACTATCGAGCTCAACGATCCGACCTTTGCTCGACATGCCAGGTCCTCTCTCATGATCCAGTGAAATGCCCATCATCTGCTGCCTCATCATCTTCTCAAACTCCTCCTCATCAAACGAACCATGCTCGTCCTCGCCAGACTCCTCTTCTCCCTCACTATCCTCGTCCTCGTCATCATCATCATCATCATCATCATCCTCCTCTTCCATCTCATCAGACATTTCCGCCCCCTCCGCCCCCGCCCCATCATCATTAAGGAAACTCTCAAACTTCTCCACCATCCTCCGCAAATTCTCCTGCGCAGACTTATCACCTCCGAATCCAAAATCATTCTTCTTGCCACTCTTACCACCGCGAGCCTCCTTCCCGCCTAGTTCGCGCTCAAAGTCCTCAAAGTTGACATCGAGCCATGACTCGACGTCTTCATCCTGCGGCCACTTTGCCACTTCAGCATCTGTGGGTAATTCGTCCTCGCCTGTCTCGATGTCCTCGAGGAGCACATCGATTTCGCGCACAGCACGTTTGTCGCGATTTTGGGGATCCGATACGAGCATCTCGAAGGCACACGCGAGCTTCATGCCTGACTCCCTAAGCGTGAGCACGGCAGTATCAGCAGTGCGCGGCCACGTCTTGGCCCATGTCGGTGGCGGGTCGAACTCCTGGCTCTTCAGCTGAGCGTACCCAACCCGTGTGAAGCGCACACTAGTGGTGACGAAGTCCTTCGGTGGGAAGCGCAGTTTCGACGTATCTTTCGCTTGTAGAGGACGGAGAGCTATGGGGTCGCGGAGGTAGAATGCCTCGATTGCGGAACTGATGGTTGTAGGCGAGCGGTGGAGGATGTATGCTAAGCTGCGTGGAATGGTGACGCGCGCTCTGTGTAGGGACAGCTTGATCTGGTCGGGGTAGTTGCGTAGGCGGAAAAATGCTTCCTCCTGCACGATTGGGGAGTGGATCAGCTCTTCTGGGGTGTCCCCGATGAACGTGAGAGCCTGATCGAGTGTGAGCTCTCTCGGGACCGGCTTGGTGAGCTTGCTGAGCGTCCCTTTGGGCTGTCGTGGTATAATCCGTAGCATACCGCGATGTAGCCAGACACGATGTTCAGCCACCTCCGGGTTCAGCCATTTCGGCAACACGTTCGCGGCTTCGACAAGTAGGAACTCGCCGTCAGCGTCGTGGACGCGGATCCAGGCGTCTTCGAACTGCTTGCTGAGCTCGCGGAGAAGGTACACGACTAACCACTCATCCTCGATCGAGTCGCCGAACGATGTTTTGCCAAAGAGATGGAGTGTTTGTTGCGGGTCTGCTGATGGCTGACTGAGCTCGAGGGTGAAAGATTCACGTTGCCATATGTAGTCGGAAAGCAGTTTCTTCGTTAGGTCTTTTGCTGCTCGTTGGATCTGCAGGAGTCTGGATCGGATGGTTGAAGTGCTTGTTGAGGCATCAACCGGGATGACGTGGATGCTGTAGTGAACTACATCTTCTGCTATCGTCTTGGGGAAAGAAGTGAAATCATGGTCACCTGGACGGGGCACATCTGGATATCTTGCTTGTGGTGGTGTCGTCTTTGTCATAATCTGGTAGGGTAGTGAGAAGACACTTGGATGACAGCTTCTTGGCTCTACACCTGCGGATGCATTCGGTATCTGCTGTTTCACCTTTCAGAGACACGACAATGAATACTCACCTCAATACTTATATTGCAACCAGTATTCCAGCACAAAAAGCGTGAAGGCGGTGGCAAGCAAAAATGCTCACGTGATCGGAGTCGCAATCCGGTTGCTAGCAACCATGGTACGCGGCGCATTTCAATGTTTACAGGTTTTGGATCGTCAACAACATTGATCAACTCAGACGACTTTTGATACTACGCCTGTATACACTTAGCCTTACAGTATCATTTGCTCTCGCTTACTCACTGTATACCTTCTGGACCTGGATGCCTTGAAAGAGCGGATACTAGAAGCTTCATAGCTGGCTCAAGATGGCGATGCCATATATCGAGACCCCGCGGACGGAGCATGTCGACCACACTCGCATGAGCATGGGCGACCTTGACAACCTCACCGAGAACTCGATCCCTTCGCCTTCCAAAGATGGCAACGACCTGATCAAGCAGATGAAAGCCATGCGCGCCGGCAACGCGCTCCAAACACCGCGAGGAAATCGCGCGCCTTTTAACAATCACCGCAATGTCCAGAAGAACGAATTCACACCATTGCTGAAAAGCGCTGCGACAAATAGGTTCAAGAGGTCGATGTACAATCAGGAAAACACACCTCTTGCAACACCGAAAGGCTTGAAGGCTGGCTATGTGATGGACAGTCCTGCTCTACCACTGAACAGCTCGATGATGCGCGAGGAATATACTGGTAGTCCGATGGGTCCAGATGATGGGAGCGCGACACCACAGGCACCAGCGCCGAGTAGTAGTGTATTGTCTACCCCTGTGGCTCTGCATGCACGAGGAGGTGATGGGCCGCTGGAGAATAGAGGCAACCTTGCGACGTTGCGCGAACAGGAATTGGTATGTCGTGTCCAACATCTTCTCGCAATCATCTATTGACACCGCCTGTAGAAACTAGAGCAGATCGACAAAGAAAACTTCGGCCTCAAATTGAAGATACACTTTCTCGAAGAACAGATGAAGAGGAGTGGAAAGGACTTCACAGCAACGGCCATCAAAGAGAACACGGAGCTCAAGGTAGACAAAATCACACTACAGACAGACCTGAAGAAGAACCGCAAAGCCTTGGAGAAAGCTCAGCAGGACCTGGAAGAGTATAAGAAACAGTTTGCAGACTACACTGAGAAGGTCAAGAGGCGTCACATGAATGAGGCTACCAAGGAAGAACTCGATCAGCTCAAACGGGAGGCGACGGAAAAAGATGCGAGAATACAGTCACTTGAGCAGTCCACAGTCTCCCGCACAACTCTCGACGAGCAGGTGGGTAAGCTGCAGGACGACATCGGTGACCTGGAAGCAGAACTACGGGAAAAGGACCGCGAGCTAGATGAGAAGGACGACGAGATTGAGAAGCTGCACGAGAATAAAGATGCTGACAATGGTCTTCAACAATCCTTGAGTGAGAAAGAAGAGGAGATTGCAGAACTTCGCAAAGAACTTTCGGACTTCAGAGATGACCTGGAGAGTGCTGCTAAGGAACAACAGCTGAAATTGCAGGCACGAGACGCGAAACTCGCAGACAAAGCCGACCAGCTCGAAGATTTGCAGATCAAGCTTGCAAAGAACGAGGATGCGGCTAACAATGTGGTGGTTATGAGACAACGACTCGAAAGCGTGGAATCAGAATATAGCACCCAATTACGCCAGAAGACCAGGACGATTGAGGATCTGGAGAGTGAAGTGCAATCTGCTCGTCAACGCCTGGATGACGAGGACAACAAGTACAATTCTCAGTTGCGCCAGAAGACACAAATTATCGAAGAATTGCAATCAGATGTGCAGAATGCTCGTCGTGCTCGTGAGGAGGTCGAGGAAGAGCACCGTGCTCTCTTGCGCCAGAAAAACAAATCGATCGAGGACTTGGAGGCTGATATACACACATCCCGTCGAAAGCTGCAGGAAGCCAATGGACGTGATGTGGATGCCGAAAAGCTTCACGATGAGATTGCTGGTCTGAAGTCTGAGGTCCGAGACAAGGAAAGCGCAATCCAGGAGTTCGAAGATGAATTTGTGAGTGAACTGTAGTATTGCTTCGGGTCCAAAGTTTAACATATATAGGCTGCGCTAGAAGATCGTCTACGTGACGAGCATGACAAAGCCGAGAGCAACATACGACAAGCTGAAGACGACCTAAGACAAGCTGATACACGCATCAAAGACCTGGAAAGTCAACAAACACGCCAATTGAAAGAACTTCAAACTCTACACGACAATGGCAGCACGACAACAAACATTCAGCAAAAAGCTCTGGAGAAAGCCAACACGCAGATCAACGATCTTCAGGATGAGCTGGATCAAAGAGAAGACCTCGAGCGGCAGCTGCAGGAGAAGCTGAAGACAACAGAGGCTCGTGTGCAGGAAGCCGATGAGACGCTCAAGCAAGAACAACGAGAGCACGAGCAGCACGAGCAACGATTACAAGACACAATCAATGACCTTGAAGACGAGATCAAGGATCTCAACGACAAGCTGATAAAGATCGGCAAGACTAACAACGTCGAGGGAGCATTACAAGTCGAGCTCGAAACACTTCGCAAAGAGTTACAGGATGCTAAGGCAGCACAGAATGCTCTTCGTACTGATCACGATCTGGCGCAAAGTCAATGGAGTTCACAAAGGCGTGCCTTGGAGTTACAGAAGACCAAAGCTGAAGACCATGCAGCAAGTCTTCAGCGCACTATCGACCTCCTACAAGCCAATGAGGGTGATCTTTCTGGTCGTGAAGCCAACTTGCGGAAAGCTTTGGCAAGTGAAAAGCAACATCATGCCGAGGAAAAGGCAGAACTGCAGTCAGAGCTCAATGAGCTCAATGAAGCTTCTGCGGAACAGTTGAGACAACTCTCGAGTGCGAAGACCGATCTATCATCCGTGCGGAGGAAGCTTCAAGACTCTCAGGATGAGATAGTCGTCCTTGAAGACAAGATTCAAGCACTGGAAGATGAAGTCGAAGTGCTGCAAACTAGCATGGACGAAGACATCGATCACCTCAAGCATGAGCTCTCAGCAGCACAAAAGGCTCGTACGGACCTCAAGGCACAACTGGAGTCAACCAAAGTGACAAGCAATGGATCACCAACTCCTACTGCTACGCCCGTCTCTCAGCGTGAACTCAGACAAGAAGTCGTGAAGCTTAGGGAGCAAGTGAGCACCCTGAAGAAGGAGCGACAGGACTTCCAGAGACAACTCAACAGGGCCGAATCCGCTGCAAGTGATGCCCTTGCCGAATACGATACTTTGCAATTTGACCTTCGAGCATCTACTGGCACCAAGGGACAGCTTCAACAGAAGATGCACGACTTACGTGATCAGGTCCATAAGGCTAGGGAAGAGAAGCAGAAGCTAGAAGACCTTTTGGCAGACAGACAGCTTGACCTGGACACGCTTCGATTGACTTTGACAGATTTAGAGTCTAGCAGAGACACTGCCCAGCAGCAACTAAGGCAAGCCAAGACAGACCTAGCCAACGCAAAGCGTGAAAACGACCGCAAACTCGCGGCCCGCGAAGAAGACATTGCGAATCTCGAGCTCGACCTCGCCGACGCCATTTCCAAGCAAGAAACCCTCGCCCGTTCCGCAACCGCTGTCGAACAAGCCACCAGCCGCCTTCAGTCCAAAGTCAAGAACCTCGAATCTCAACTCGATTCCACGCGCTCGAAGCCCTCCGACCACGACACCAGCGCTGATGAGCGCCGCGACCTACACGAAATGCTCAAAGACGCCAAACTCGAAGCCGAAGACCTCGCTTTGCAGATCCGCCAGCGCGACGCCCGCATGTCCAAGGCATCACATGCTGAATCCGAGCTCCGGTCCCAGCTCAAGCGCCTCCGTGAGCAACGCGCAAATGAAGCGGGCGAACTCATCAGGCTGCAAGCGGCGCACGACCGGCTCGCCATGGAGGTTGAGCAGCTGCACGCTGCGCAGAATAGCGTCCGTCGTAAGGCTAAAAGTGGAGAGAAGGTCGTCGATAACGACTCCGCCCTAAGCCAGCTCGCCCGCCGCCACCGCGGCGAACAACGCTACCTCGTCAAGCAAATCGAATATCTCTCCGCGCGTTGCCACCGCGAAGCCCGCTTCCGCAGCGACTTGGGTTACGTCAAGCAGTTCTTCACAAAGCAGGTCGAGATGTACGGGAAGTGCACGGCTGCGGACCTTAGGCTTGTTAGGGCGATGGGGATCCCGGTGGATGAGGTGTTGGCGGATCAGGAGGAGAAGGCTGCGTTGGAGGGGAGGGGAGGGATGGTGTTGAGGAGGGC
>Ga0058698_10001193_pt1 | contig 12207 bp, 12 predicted proteins | sample AgamicAsSfe_FD_67288 | JGI IMG/M metagenome (GOLD analysis project Ga0058698, IMG submission 67288) | Agave microbial communities from Guanajuato, Mexico - As.Sf.e | ecosystem: Host-associated > Plants > Phyllosphere > Phylloplane/Leaf | place: Guanajuato, Mexico | collected 2012-05-30
TTCCTGCTCTACCATCCCCTCTTAGCAAGCTTCTCCTCCTCGCCCATTGTACCGCAGTTGATACCAACCATGGCCTCACCCAAATCCATGCTGACTTCCATGAGCACCTTGGGGTCTTTGTAGTGAGTAACAGCCTGTACGATGGCCTTGGCCCTCTTGGCTGCGTCTCCAGACTTGAAGATACCGCTACCAACAAAGACACCATCGCAACCCAACTGCATCATCAACGCAGCATCAGCGGGTGTTGCGACACCACCTGCCGCAAAGTTGACAACAGGCAGACGACCAAGCTTAGCCGTCTCCTTGAGCAGCGCATAGTCGACCTGAAGCTCCTTTGCGTAGACACGGAGCTCCTCCTCTGACATGCTCTTCGCGCGGGCAATCTCGCTGTTTACGGTACGCATGTGGCGGACGGCCTCAATGACGTCGCCGGTTCCGGCTTCGCCCTTTGTGCGGATCATGGCTGCACCTTCCGAGATGCGGCGAAGGGCTTCGCCGAGGCCCCGGCAGCCGCAGACGAAGGGAATGCGGAAGGGGTGCTTGGAGACGTGGTGAATAGCGTCGGCGGGGGTAAGGACTTCGGATTCGTCAATGTAGTCGACGCCTAGGGCTTCGAGGATCTATCCGTAAGCGTTAGCAAATGGGTCTTTCAAATGCTGAAAGTGCGGATCCGCCTCAAGACAGAAAAGTTGGAAGTCGTCAAGTCGTACCTGGCATTCGACAAAGTGTCCAATTCGCGCCTTGGCCATGACGGGGATTGTGACTGTGTCCATGATCTCCTTGATCATCTTGGGGTCGCTCATACGTGCGACACCACCCTGGGATCGAATGTCTGCGGGCACGCGCTCGAGGGCCATGACGGCTGAAGCACCGGCTTCTTCTGCTATCCGCGCCTGTAGGACGACATTGGTTAGCAATTGGTCTTGTTGCTCGAATTGCTAGACGTCAGCACTGGAGAGACTTACTTGCTCAGCGTTGACAACGTCCATGATGACTCCGCCCTTCAACATGCGTGCCAGACCGGCCTTGACGGCAAAGTTGTTCTCGCCATCCTGTGCGCTGTGGCCGTTTGTGGTGGGGAGTTCAGTTGCCATTGTGACGTGTCTTGTGTTGTGAATGAAGTGATTCGGAAATAATGGGAGGTAAGGTCAAGTCAATTAGTAGTGTCGTAGAGTAGAGTGTTATCACAGACGATGAAGAATTAAAGTCTAAGTGAGAGAAAACGAGGTAAGATCGTGAGTCAAAGTCAAACGCGATGTATTACCTGTACATGTACCCGCGGCATCGCAATATTTTTTTGCCTTTGTAAGGTCCCTCCATCCCGCCTTCGCAGCTCGGAGGTTGCCCCGCCATAGTCCGCGGCGGCGCGACAACATCTAGACCCCGCTACGCGCCTTTTGACACATGCAATGTCTACACGCCAATCAGCCGTCGGGAAAGTGTGAACCAGGGCCGTGAATTGCCGTCGCTTAGTCAGATGATTTGTATGCTTTCATTTGGTCTGCAGTGGCCGTTGCTGAGATAGGTACAAGCTGAGCCGTCATCTGATGATATTTCGGGCCGAGTGGGGCAATAGCTCATCCTGGACCCTAAGAGAACCCTGGGACACGCTGGAAACGCCAGGCTCCATGCATGCTGCTGTATACACTACTAACGCTGTAAGTATGCCAACGCCGTGCCAATACCGAAGACTACCTTGATACTGGTACCCTAATCCTCTAGTAGGGCGCTGTCTCGCGCTTCAACCACTCCAGTGTCAAAGAGTCATTCTCGAAGAACTTGCTCGTCTTCTCGTAGACCTCCTTGTGGTATTCGTTGATGAAAGTCTTCTCGTCTTCTGTAAGCAGGCTCATATCGACAAGGTTCCTGCAGTGTGGAGTCATCGTTACATGCTCAAAACCCAGATATGGCTTATCACCGAACTTGTGCTTCGTCTCGACTTCTCGGACCATAACCATGTTCTCAATGCGGATGCCGAACTTGCCGTCTTCATAGTAACCAGGCTCATCGGAGACCACATTGCCTACAGCTAACGAGACTTCGGAGTATTGCACCCTGGTTCCGATGCCGATTGGGCCTTCGTGTACGTTGAGGAAGGATCCTACACCGTGTCCAGTGCCGTGACGATAGTCGAGACCCTCCGCCCACAAGAACTGACGAGCCAATGCATCCAACGCGAAACCGGTTGTGCCTTTGGGAAACTTGACACGCTCGAGAGCCATGTTGCCTTTGAGCACGAGCGTGTATGCTTTACGTTCCATCTCGGTAGGCTCAGTGAAGTGTAGGGTCCGTGTCGTGTCAGTGGTGCCGTCCCGGTATTGCGCGCCAGAATCGCATAGGTAGATAGCCTTAGGGTCGATGATGGCGCACTCACCCTTCTCTGGCTTGTAGTGGATAACAGCTGCGTTCGGGCCGGTTGACGAAATGGTATCAAAAGAGAGACCCATGAACATGTCGTGCTTCTTGCGGATCTCCTCCAGCTTATCAGCACCGTCAACCTCATCCAGCGTGGCCTTCTTGTTGATGAGCTGATCTTCCAGCCAAGCAAAGTACTCGCTCAATGCAGCTCCATCACGGATATGACATTGTCGCATGCCTTCTAATTCGACCTCGTTCTTGACCGCTTTTGCGTCTCCGACCGGGCTGCGGGTTTCTTCGACCTTTTCGTCACCACCAAGAGCCTTGTTAAGAGCCCATGATGCCCGGTTTGAAGTCAGGAATTTCTTTTGTGCGTTTGACTTGTCGCTCGCCTCAAACAGCTCCTGGCTCAGCGCTGTAACGTCTCCAAAGATAGCCTCGTATGGTCGGATCGTGACCTTATCGCCCAAGTGCTTTTTGACATCTTCGGGTAGCTTGCTCTCGTCGACGTAAAGGGTAGCTGCGGTGGACGTAACGACGGCGTAGGAGAAGAAGACTGGGTTGTATGGGATGCTGCGTCTTGTTAGCAGTGCATTCTGATGTGGGGACAAAGTACATACTCGCTGCCGCGGAGGTTGAAGAGCCAGGCGACTTCGTCCAGCATAGATACGACGAAGCCCAGACTCTTCTTCTTCTCCAGCTCCTTGCGCAGATCCTCAATCTTGTCTTCGAAGCTCTTGCCAGAGTACTTTTCAGGCTGAGTGATAACCTTCTCGCTCGGTCGTGCTGGTCTTTGGTCCCCCCACACCAAGTCTACCAGGTTGTCGTCGATGGCTTTGTACTCGCCGCCCTTCTTCTTGATCTTCTCAGCAAGTTTGCGAGCGTCTGCTGCAGTGACTACGCTCGGATCTACACCGACGACTTTGCCCCCTTCAGCCTGATCTGCGGTCCACTCTTGGATGGTAGGTACATCCTGTATGCCTTGCTTCAGGAGCTCCCAATTGCTGTCCAGCTGCTTCTCGGCCTGGTTGAAGTAGCGTCCGTCGGTGGAGAGGGCGGCTTTCTCGTGCGTAATGACTGCATATCCAGCAGAGCCGGTAAAGCCACTGATGTATGCTAGGTGGTGTCAACGGGTGCGACGCGATAGGAAGCGGGGGCCCGACCTCGTCGTGCATCACATGGCGCGATATACTCGCTCTGGTGGCTGTCCTCAGACGGTACCACTAACACGTGTTAGTTGCCTGTCTTCACATGTCTAGTCGTGAGCGCGCTTACTGTAAATGTCGACATTGCGCTCCTTCATGAGCTTGCGGAGGTCCGCCAGCCGCTGGGTCGTGTCTACTTTGGCCATATCGATAGCACGCAGGGCAGCAGAGGCGTGAAAGGGTCTGACAGGAAACGGAGGCGTCTTTCTGGCTACGTATGCTGCAGCTGTCGCGTGGGAGCGCCCTAGAAAACGCGGGAGGAGCATAAGGTATAGCACTGCTTCGCGCCTACGATCGGTACATGCACGACACCCCGCCTACACGTCTCCAGCGCCGCATCCATTCCCGCACTAAGCGCAATCGCCCAGGGCTCCAATCAAGCCTTGCCAAGCGCAAGAACTCTTACGCTCAGGCACCAAGGAGAGGCACATGTGTATTTAGTCTAGCATCAAATCCCTCGAAGTTTGATAGCTCATAACATGAGCTCACGTCGTCGTGGTTAGCTATCGATTTAGCCCCACCATACGCGACGGTAGAGGCAACTTCGCGCAGCCTCACCCCAAGCCCTGGTCCTGCACCTTCACATTCCTGCGCCGCCTAGAGCAGCCTGTCCTCTCAACTTCAAAATAGCAGCGAGTCATGTCAACTGCATAGAGGGCACAGCGCCGTTGTATTAGGCATACCCAAACACGTTCGCAGTCGCCTCTGTGCGCCCTTTTTTCGCGCCTTGCACTTCTCTGGTCGCACCTTCCCACTTTCGGTAATGCTCAACCTGGTCTCTGGGTACCCTGACATCTGACAACATAGCTAACGACACCCCGTAGTATAGCGCCTCCATACCAGCCTCAGCATGGCGAGCAACGGCACTTTCCCTCTGCCCTATGAGGAGATCGAGCGCCTGGTCAAGTCCATACACGAACCTGGTCAAGCAAAGAAGATCGCCGAAAATGAGGCCACGCTTCGTGTCCTCCAGCGCTCACCTCAAGGTTGGGAGATTGCAGATGCTCTTTTGAAGAGCGACAATGAGCAAGTTCGCTTCTTCGGTGCCCTTACTCTCACAGTCAAGCTTAACGCCGATTCGGCTGAATTGAGCGAAGAGGAATCTCAGCAACTGCTGTCAACGCTAATTCACCATCTTGTCTCACGCCCAGGCTCATCTATCGCCACCCGGAAGGTCAGCTCGACCTTGGCCCAGTACTTTACCAAGCCCATCTCCGTATGGACCCATTGTATCAGGGGCCTGGCTGCATCATTCGCCGCCCAACGTCCAGTTCTAGACGAAGCATTGGATGAACATCCTTCGACATGGGATCTCTTACCCCAATTCTCCGATGAGCAGCTTCTAGTTATGCTTGACTTTACCATGAGTTTAGCTGACGAAGCTAAGAAACCATCCAATCTTCCAGACCAGAAGTCAGCGAAGCGAATGGTAGCAAACGTAGAGAGTGTCGAGGTTCTTCTCCATGTAGCATTCGGTCGTGGTATCAAATGGTTGTCAATATCCATTGACGACCCCAACTACGCACAATCAGTGCAGCAAGGGGAGAAGATTTGCGTGGCCGCTCTGAAGTGCTTTACAGGATGGATTTTCTATGCCCAATCCGAATTCAAGGACGACCTAGAAAAGCTACAACACCTCCGTTCGGTAAATGAGCTCGCTCTGACATGTCTGGAATATCACGTCGAAGATGCCATGGAATTGGTGGCTGAGATTCTCGAAAATTATGCCACCTTCTTCGAAACAAAACATCAGGAAATGCTGTGGTCAGCAATCTCGGGTCCATGGGGTCTAGAGATACTCAAGAACTCTGATGCTGAGACTATTTCCCTCGCCCGGATCATCGTCGCATATGGACAGATTCTGCTTGACACCAAAGTCATTTACAGCCAGCCAGGAAGTACACATCATCAGCAGGTCATGTCCTTCTTGCATGATCTTCTCAAGTACCCCGAGCCAGTAGGCGCCGAAGACGAAGTCGCGCCGGTGGTACTCGACTTCTGGAGTAATTATGTCAGCGCTATCGCCGAAGAGACCTTCTTGTATACTGCGGGAGAGCAACCACCAGACTGGATGGACACTGCAAAGTCTAATGTGCTTCAGGCCGTCTCTGAGCTTGTGCAGAAGATCATCTATCCACCCGCTGATGTCACTGAATCGTGGGACTCTGACGCGAGAAAGACATTTAAAGTCTTTCGAATCGATGTCCGAGACATCATCATGGAAGCATATGAGCCTTTACGCGACGTTCTTACTGATCAATTCGTCGACTTTGCCTTACGTGGACTGAGTGCTGGCAATTGGTTGGAGCTCGAGACTGGGCTCTTTGGTCTGATCGCCATCGCTGACGCTTTAACTCGAAGCTCTGACGATCGTCTGATCAGATTGTTCGAGCAACCAGTTTTCTCAACCATTTCTGATACCCCCGGTGTTCCTGCAATCACTCGAAGGACCGCAGTAGAGCTCGTCGCAGCTCTGAACCATTTCTTCCTCCGTAACCCTCAGTTCCTCCCTCAAGTTCTACCCTTTCTGCTCACCGCTCTTGCTCAACCAGCTATCGCTCACGGAGCCGCGAAGTCGTTTGCTTCACTTTGCTCCGAGTGCCGGAAGTCCTTGATTGGAGAATTGCCTTCTTTCTTCCAGATGTACGAGCAATTCCTGACCTATCCAACGGCCGAAGAGTTCACCAAGAGTATGGTTCTGAAAGGTATCGCCGCTATAGTACAAGCTCAGCCCACAGAAGAGAAGCAATTTGAAGGTGTACGACAGCTCTTTCAGTACATTACACGCGATGCCATGCAATCACTCAACATCACCAAAGAAGGAGGAGATATAGAAGTAGGTCAAGTACTTGCTTTGACCACTTTGAAGTGCCTTGCGAGCGTCGGAAAATCAATGCAAGCCTCAGACGAAGAAGTGGTGGACCTGGAATCCGACAAGGAGCCTTCGGTGTTCTGGCAGCAAGGGCCGGGCAAAGAAATCCAAAATCAGGTCATCAACCTCATCAACTACATGACCTCGATGTTTCCTGGTAACGACGAGATGATCGAAGCGGCGTGTTCTGTTCTTCGCACAGGGTTCAAGGAAACTGTCTCCGGTCCCTTCGTACTACCACATTCTGCTGCTATCGACTTCATCACCAAGACCACTGTGCAGACGCCGCGACTGCCATTTGTCTTGGAGACAGCATGCTGCTGGATCTCGTCACACAAGCATCATAAACCGGAAGGCTTCCAGGTTCAGGCCCAGCGATTGCTTCAACACGATCTGAGAATCATGCAAGCACTGGAGCATCCACGCAATGACCCCGAAATTGCCGTCGGCTGCATAGAACTCGTTCAGAATTTCATCAACACCGATCCAACAATCATGACGCAAGAGTCACCAGAGAATCTATCAGGCATGTTCGGCTTCACGGTTGAGTCTATCAAGTCGCCTGAAGTGCTACCAAAACGCGCAGCCGCCAAACTGTGGAAGGATATCTTCGAATTGGCAGGCAATACTCATAGCCCTCATCAGGCCACAACGCAGGAGATCGTAGCTCACTTTGGTCCAGCGGTGACGCTTGCTCTCATAGCTAATATATGCGGTGAGGTAGATTTCACAAGTCTAGAGCATATCATCGCACCCCTACGTGCTCTAATAAGAGCCGACAAGAACTCAAGGACGTACATCACAAACTCTTTAGCAGAGCAACCGCTTTTGCAGCGCCTTCAGCAAGACCAAGGCGTTCAGGATATGGTGCGCAAGCTCATCGAGAGCATGACCAGGTAAGACTTGTCCATGATTGCGAGTTTTGGATTTGATGCTGACATATGTACAGAAATGCAAGAAGCGGGGCAGCTTTCAAGGAAACTGTCAAAGCTTTTTGGCAGACTTGCAAGCAACTGCAAATGCAGCTGCAGCCCCAAGCAATGAATCCAGCACATCGTTTCGCCCAGGGCTTCCACCAGCCGAATGCGTACTGAGCAAAGACATCAAAATCAAGATTTTAAAATTCGGCAAACGCTGCCATCGCGAAAGTCAGACCGAAGGACAACTTGAAGGCCACATTGTCGCGCACTAGTGAGCGGACATTCATCGACTTTACCCGGCGCTCCAGGAATGAATATGGTATGACGTGAATACCTCGCGACTCGATGAACTGCCATATGTCAACTCCGTTCTCTAGAAAGTTTAAAGCATGGTAAACGGTAGCGTGTCTTGCATATACCATATAGATATCCCAGTCCCGTGTCCTAGATTCCAGTTCAACTTTCACAAATAAAACAACAAACGTACCTGCAGAGCAAATATTCCCAATCCAATCAACACAGCCAGAGGTTTGCTGAAAACACTAATTCCCAGCCCTCCGATCACACCTAGAATGCTTCCCATGCTGATTTGACGGACTGCTTTCGGATTCATAGCACCTGATTGAGTGATAACAGGTGTTCTCGCTTCGGTTACGTAGTTGCTTTTGAGGTCGTTTGTGATTTTAGTGATGGGATCCGGGCCATCGCATCGTATGGGCTGTGCATTTCGGAACTGATATACCAGCAAAGGTGTCGACAAGATGAGTGGCGTACTGAGCATCAAGCCTCTACGAAGGCCAGGAAGAATAAATGACATGTTGGATGCTCGAGTTGATGATCTAGCAGTGTGTGAAACGTGTTGTTGCTGGAGGTACGCGCAGAGCTGCTTTTCGAAAGTTCGGCCGGAGTTCGGGAAGCGGCTGGCGGAGCGGAAAGAACGGATCGCAAAGTAGATGTGCGGAGCCGGGATGCAGACAGGCAAGCTCGTTCTCGTTAAACCAGCAAGTCCCAATGGCGTTGGATACATGGATGCTTGCTCGGAGCAGATGCTGACATTTGGGAAGCTCTCCATCCGAGGTAGTGATGTCATTGGCTCCATGGCGTTACCCACTAGATTCTCTTGGGACTAGAGCTTGGACCCTGAGTTCTCAGAGCCACAAACGTAACGTCGCGTCTCTAGATACCATGTTGGACGCGTGAACTTTCCCTTCTGGCATTGGAATCGCTCATCATGCTATGAACGCGCCTCGAACTCTTCATCAACTAATCCAGAGGTAAATAGGTCACAATGGCGCTTCGAACGGTTCTTCTCACGGTTGCGAACCTGCTCATCCCCGTCGCGATACTGGTCTTCGCGACTGGCTTCTTCCCGTACAAACCTTTCATGCCCGGATTAGCCGAGTATGAAGAGCTTTCATCGTCTGGGAAGATGGGTGAGGGTTGGCGGAAGCCACCAGTGGCACCTTTTGACAAGCTGGTCTTCATGGTTGTCGATGCGCTGAGAAGCGACTTTGTGTATGGAGAGGAAAGCGGCATGACTTTCGTGCAGAGGTGCGTCCTTTTCCTCGAACGTCGCGCACAATATCATGACTGACAAATGGCTAGCCTCATTCGAGATGGCACTGCGCTTCCGTTCACGGCCCACGCTACCTCTCCCACCATCACCATGCCCCGCGTCAAAGCCATAACCACAGGCTCCATACCCTCCTTCGTAGACGTAATTCTAAACTTCGCCGAATCGGATACCACGTCCACACTCGCTACGCAAGACACATGGCTTGCGCAAATCAAGGCAAAGGACTATGATAACGAGAAAGGCAAGCTGGTCATGTACGGCGACGACACCTGGCTGAAGCTCTTCCCGAACATGTTTGAGCGCGCCGATGGGACAAGCAGCTTCTTCGTTTCGGTCAGTCATAAGTGTCCCACTGCTGTATATAGGAGCAATAGAATGTTGATTTTCAAATTCGCAGGATTTCACAGAGGTTGACAACAACGTGACGAGACATATTCCTAACGAGTTATTGAATAGTGATTGGAATGCCATGGTTATGCATTACCTGGGGTTGGATCACATTGGGCATAAGGCTGGTCCTAAGAGGTGCATAAATCCTGGCAAATAAACTCAACTCGATGCAGGGTATTGATCTGTGTGTAGTCCGAATATGGTTCCTAAACAGATCGAGATGGACGGCATCGTTCGCGACATCTACTCTGCCATCGAGAACGAAGACCACCTGTCCAACACTCTGTTTGTACTCTGCGGCGATCACGGCATGAATGATGGCGGTAACCACGGTGGCTCATCGCCAGGCGAAACCTCTCCAGCACTCGTCTTCATGAGCCCGAAGCTCACCAAGGTCACTGAATCTGCTGATAAGCGGAGTCCGATCAAACCCAAGAATGAAGGAGAATTCGAATATTACCGGTTGGTTGAACAGAGCGATATTGCTCCAACGCTTGCAGGGTTGCTCGGATTTCCAGTTCCACAGAATAACCTGGGCGTCTTTCTGAAAGAATTCTTGGGCTTTTGGGATAAGCCGTCGGACCGCATGCAACTTCTCTACCGCAATGCTAAGCAGATGAAGAAAATTGTCGAAGCCAAGTATACTAGTCTACGATTCGACGAACAGCCATTGACGAAAGACGATTTGGGGTTTGCGTGCTTCGAGTCTGGAGAAAGCCGCTCGCATCTATCAGACGGTCAGTTGCTGGCATGTCTCTGGCAAGCAGCTGTTGGTGCGACTAGTAACGGTGCTGAATTCCAAGATCGGGTCTACGAGTTCATGCACGAAACCCAGGAAATGATGTCTAGCACAGCTTCGAATTACAACGTCGCTCGCCTCTTATTGGGAACCGGTTCAGCCTTCCTCATCTGCGCCTTGAGCTATTTCGCGCTTCCTGCTTTCCGACCTGCCACACCAGCTGGCCTTTACTATGGATTCGCTCTCGTTTTGTACGCGCTACTCATGTTCGCATCCTCATACGTTGAAGAGGAACAAAACTTCTGGTACTGGGCCACGTCTGGTTGGTTCCTATGTCTCTTTTTTAATAACATGCGAAAGGAGTGGTACAACAACTGGATTTTCCACCCTGCCATTATGGCACTAGCTATACATAGGATTATCAGACGATGGAACCAGACCGGACAGAAGTACGCCGGCGCAGATGACATTGTCAACAGTGGCATCTTCCACGGAAACGCCTCGGTCTTCCTCTGGATTCTGATCTCCGCTACGTACATGGACATCACAATCCGATTAGCCAGGCACGTTGCGCGTTCCATTGCGACATTTGATACAGAGCAGAAACACCGCAGTGTGGAGATTGAGTCCACGGATCAAAATCGCATGTTTGGGACGATTGCTGTACTGCCGCTTTGCGGAACGGCATTGATATTCAAACTTGCCTTCACCGTCAAAGACGCGCCAGAGCTGACCTATGGTCTCAGCGCAGGCTTGGTAGAGAAGGTCGAGACGTTGGAGCTTGTTGGTCTTGCTCGCATGGTGTTTGGAGGGCTGCTTCTGAGTGGGACCTGGATCGCTTTCTCCGAGTGGACAAGGTCGCAGCGGAGAAAGAGACGCGGGAAACAGGGCAACGGCCGTATGTTGACAGCCTCGTGCGTGAATTTCAGGATATTACTAACAGTATTGCAGAACTCGCTGTCGCTTTCTTCGACCTAATGACGCTTTTCCTCCTCACGCAAACAAAGGCACAGAACATACCTCTCTACTTTCTCTTTCGACTACAATACTTCTTCCTCAGTAGGTCATCACATTCCATACCTAGACCACAAAGTCTCGTCACTTTTGAATTCTCGGAACTAATCCACGGTTCACAGCCCTCCTCGACCTCACTCCCACAGCTGTAACCATAACAACGCTTCTCTTGACCCAAACCTCCTTCTTTGCTCTCGGAAACAGCAACTCAATCTCATCCATCGATCTCTCAAACTCTTACAACGGCATCTCCGGTTACAACGTACTAGCCGTCGGCCTTCTAGTCTTCCTGTCAAACTGGGCTGGACCCGTATACTGGTCTTTAGCTGGAATCCTCCTCCTAGGCTCTCACGGCCGTACTGAGCGCTACATTGATACTAGCGAACTTCATGTCGCGGACTGGGTAGCTAGGGAACGAGAGTGGTTGAACGAGCTTGCAAGGAAAGAAGAGAAGGGTAGAGAGATAAGGAAGGAGAAGAAGGAGTGGGTGGGACATGTTGCCTTGTTGACGTTCTGGACTGGAGCTATGCTGGGTGCTGTTATGTTGGCTTGTACTGTTTTGAGACAACATCTTTTCATTTGGACCGTATTTAGTCCGAAATTTCTGTTTGCGATGGCTTGGGGTTTGGCATGGCATGGTGGGATCACGTTGGGGGTTGGAGGGTTGGTTTGGTGGTTGGGTAGTTGGTAGAATGGCTGATGATATAATGGTAGTCGGCCCAGAAACGTACTGCTACATCCGTGTGGGTGGGTTTCCATGCCATCCCCGCAATCTACTCATTCATTGTCGTCTTCCCACTCATCTTCATCATTCCTCGCATCATTCCCCTCAATCTGGTCTTCCCTTGGGTTCACGTTCTCTTCTCTTTCCTGATCATTTGCTTCTGCCTCCTCGTTTCTTAAATTCACCCTTCGCCTAAACGCTACTCTGCGTGCTACTCTAGCCCTAGCCCTTGGTCTCAACACCTGTATGACCGCTTCAGACCGATGTACATTACCCTATATTATACCGTCCTCGCATAGTTCACGAACGTCGTACGTCATAATGTTGAAAGGGAGCTTCTCTTTGCAGTATTCGCATCTTGCGCAAGACACGCTGGAAGTTGAAGGTGCGTGGGCGTATAATGGATCTG
>Ga0058698_10001195_pt1 | contig 12170 bp, 8 predicted proteins | sample AgamicAsSfe_FD_67288 | JGI IMG/M metagenome (GOLD analysis project Ga0058698, IMG submission 67288) | Agave microbial communities from Guanajuato, Mexico - As.Sf.e | ecosystem: Host-associated > Plants > Phyllosphere > Phylloplane/Leaf | place: Guanajuato, Mexico | collected 2012-05-30
TGAAGCGTTACATAACAATAAACAACATCAAGAACATATCCCAGCATGGTAATAGTCCCATACTATATCCATATCCCTGTATCGGTGGCTTCACGCACGAAGTATCTGTCGAATCCGGTCAGCAACTGATCCAATCAAAGTTTATTATGAGTAAACATCGAACAGAGCCATGAACTTGCACATCAAGCTATGCTTTGGTTGAGCGGGCACAGAATGTTTTAGCAAGTCTCGTAGTCACAAAATACACAGTTCAGATACTAGGAAACAAGCCAAGCTCTATCCTTTGAAGGACAAACGTAGTAGAAGATGGGACATCTTGAACGGCCGTGCCCTACATTTTTACGAGAACAGTTTGACGGAACTGCAATGTCGTCTATTCAATCCTAATCTGGCCAGGCATCTTCGAGAAACTATATGCTACAAATAAGACCAGTACTCCAGAAACAGGAAGATAAAGACAGTACACCAAACGAACAACATCATAAACAAGTCACGATCTATCTGAATCCAAAAGAACAACAAAGACCCCACAGGGAGTCTGCATTCACAATACAGTCTTATCGTCATACTTCCCCCGCTCTTCCCCTAATGTCTCCTAGCTTAATATTGTCATCCATTTCGAACAGACGTCGATTGTCCGCAGCCATTAATCCGATAGGTTTTGTACCCAGTTCCTCGTCAATATTCTCAGGTGTGACAACGCCCGTATCCATTCCGCTAGGACTGGCCTTCGCGCTACCCGCCACCTTCTTTGGCTTGAGCCCATATGCCGTGTTAAGCTCCTGGCGCATCTTATACTCCTTCTCAAACCATGTCAAGCAGAAGCCCAGGCCAGCGAGTATAGCGAAAACGATCCACACGCACTTGAGACTCTTGGTGAAGGCGTTGACAATCTCAACCTTGATTATTGGGGATGTAGCTTGTGTGGCGATGAAAGAAGCGGTTGCGCGTTGGTAGGCTTGCCCGTTGGCAAGTTTAGCGCGGGCAGATTCAGAAGAGATTGTTTGGAGAAGGCAAGCGAAGCGGACGTTAAAGACGGCACCAGGAATCGCGACACCAAAGAGTGAACCCGTGCCACGAAGAAAAGCCCAGGAGCCTGCACTCGCACCAGTCGTAGACTCAGGAAGCTTTACCTGAACAGCAGGAAGCATAGTGCTGATAACTATGCCGAGACCTGCTGCTGTGACGAGTTGGAGGGTAAGCCAAACGCTGATCGAGGTGCTGGCTTCGAGAAGTGTGCAGAGGCCTAAGCCGAGGGTTGTCAGGGAGAATCCGACAATGTGCATGGGTTTGTATCTGCCCCAGAAGCTCAGTAAGGGGCCACCGACTGCTGCTAGAACGACGACGACGAGGGTTGTGGGCATGACTTCTACACCCGATTGTGTAGGCGAGGAGCCCTTGACGGCTTGGAAAAAGGGTGGGAGGTAGAATTGGAAGCCGTAGGTTATGAAGCCGTGCATGGTGGTGAGTGCAAAGGCGATGTTGGTGGTGCGGTTCGAGAAGATATGGGGTGGCATAATGGGGTATTTGCAGTAGGAGCAGCGTTCCCAGAAGCCGAATCCTACCAGCCCAAGGACACCAAATATCATTGGAACGACCACGGAGGAGTGAGACCAAGGTCTTGGTGCGCCGCCTGTGCTGAGTGCGACGAGTAGCATGAGGACGGAGCCAGTGAGCATGCCGCTTCCCACGTAGTCGACCTTCTTCAATTCCTCCTTGACGGATACTTCGGCAGTGTCAATACCACCACCGACATTTAACCATAGCCAGATTACCGCCAAGGAGATGGCGCAAACCGGTATGTTTATGAGAAAACACCATCTCCAGCCGTGCTCTGCGAAAACACCTCCAAGGAGCGGACCGAGAGTGGTGCCAATAGCGAAAGTAACGTGTTTGATAGCCAAGTACGGGCCTCTCTTTCTCAGGGGGACAATGTCACAGAGAATCATCTCAGCGAATAGATCGATGCCGCCCGTTCCCAGGCCTTGGACGATTCGTCCAGCAATCAGTACAGCGCCATTATGCGCACCACCACAGATTGCAGAACCGACAGCAAAGACGGCCACAGCAGCCATCATAGGCATTTTCCTTCCCCACATATCTCCAAACTGGGAGTATAGGGGTTGGAAAATGGTGCTTGCGAGCAGGAAGGCAGTTGCAACCCAGGAGAATTTGGTGCCGAGATCCAACGCTTCAGAGATGGTCGGAAGCGCGGTATTGGTCACGCTTCCCTCGAGCGCAGAGAGGAGAAGCGGAAGGCATATTGCGACGAAAGAGCGCCAAAAGCCCTCGGATCGTTTCCACTTGGCGGAAGGGGTCTGAGAGGGGAGGGAAGGAGGTAGTGTAGGGCGGCTGAGGCGCCGGGAAAGGCTATTCCTGTTGCAACCATTGTTGAAGGTTTGGTGTACTTTAGAAAGCGGATCGGATCCCAATTCTTCTTCAATAATGGAAAAGTCGACTTTGCGCTCCGCCGTTGTAGTAGTTATGGTTGTTGTGGAAGATGAAGAAGACATTATTAAAAATTAATTGAAGTTACCGCAATATTCTTGCGGTGAACTGAAGAGTGAGGATAGGGAAGAGAGCAGGCAACAACTTTTCTTCACAGCTGCTGCTCAGCAAAAATTCTTCCAGACTTAGGGTGTGGTACCGCGTCCACGTTGCTTCCAGCCCAACACACAGTTTGCTCTCAAAACCTCGTTGCACTGATCCTGTTTTATAGACACCTTTGACATTACTTAGCTCAACATATCCACTCTATCCATACAACAAACAAAGGATTGTTAAGAGATTATTGCATTACGAGTGTGTCGTCGTGTTTCCACAGGATGCAGGTACGGTACCGCGGTAGAGAAGATTCTTTGCGTCCAATTCAAATATGGATAGCGAATGGAACCGCACACAACTCAAAGACCCTGACAGATCTGGCTGTAGGGACACGTAATTTAGAGTACCTCTTCCTGTTCCAATCATTGTTGTGGATCATGCCGGACATGTGTAGCTAGACGGTAGTGGACTCGTCTCTTCTATCATCCTTTGATCGTTTGATTGGATCACCGAAGTTACATTCAGCTCTCGTCCTGCGCGCGCTCCGAGTATTGTCTCGTGCCGTTACGGGGCCAGAGGCAATGATGACATACTGAAGATATTATCGGCAGTTCAAGATCCTCTCGTCGTACTCCAAGACCATGGCCTTTGCTGTTGCCAAAACACCGATCTTATCGTGTGGCAGACAGTGCGCTTTATCGAAATCGAAGTGATGCTGGGTTGCGACGATGTGCCGTATCATATGCAGGTACTTTCGTTCGCCATACCGCATCGAATATGGCGAAGGCCCTGAACCGGTGTACGAAACCAAGAAAGAAGCGCCAGTCGAACGGGACAGATCGGCGGTACCAGACTTCCAGCAGGGTTTCCACTTAGTCGTTCATTTCCGTTCCTGAGCGAGACGCCTACACTGCGCTGCAGAGAGCGATTGCTGCAAGCTAGACGGTTCAAAGCATCGATCCAAATCTCCCTCACCTCGCGCCCGGATCCACAAGTTCAAATCCCGGTAACTGCATCCTGACCAACCTCGGACAACTCCTTAGCAACAAACTCGCAATCCGCGTACTATCACTCCCATCCCTCACCTCTTCATACCACCTCTCCCAATCTCCCTTGTTCACATAGGTTTCAACGTTCCACCTGATAATTCCCTCCAGCTCCCCTTCCTTCAACTCCTCCTGTCTCACGTGCTTAGGCCACGGATCCAGATTCCCTCCATAAGCGTGATGCACAGCGAAGGAACGGACGGCTTCGCGGTGGGGAGGTGAGGTCCAGAATAAGAGGGCCAGGGGACGTAAGTACTTGAAGTCGTCGCCGAGGAGGGTAATGTGTGTGTAAAGGTGAGCGGTTGCGAGGCGGTTTATGGAGCGCGAGACGAGGCAGAGGGAGTGCAGAGTGGTCCGGTCTGGGGTAAGATGGAACATCAGATCGAGGAGCTCGTTGGGCAGGGATTCGAGTTTGGAAGTCATAGTTGCGGTCTGACAGATGCTACTGTGCGCGCAGATCACAATGATAATAATGATGATGACGATGAATGCTACGTAGGTGGCAAGAAGCTGATGATAGGAATCGCGCGTGAGCTATGTAATAGTGTCTAGGGATGCAAGCAGAGGAAACAAAAGAGAACGCGGAATGAATACGCGCGCGATGTACATATCGATGAGCACTGGTGTGGGGCTATAGACATGTTCCATGTCATGGAGCATAAGCCAAGACAAGGGTCCATTCAGGTACGATGCACGGCAGTTGCGATGTCGCGATAATCCTCGGATGTATGAATCGTCCTTACCCCGCCCCCGCCATCACTAAGGCCTACATCGATTACAGCACAAGGCGCACGAAGAGACTAAAGAATCACGAAGAAAGCAGTGTTGTTCATGAAATCTATTTCGTCAAGACAGTAATCTATGTCACAGTTTCCGGGGATTGCTATCTGCTATCACGTCTACTTGAACTCCTTCATGAACTCCTCGTGGAACTTGACGATACGGCCAGTCCAGTCCGTTCCAGGAGCGAGGAAAGTTGTCCTGAAATGCAGTGTGCCTTCCTTCTGTCCGAATCCTGTACCGGCAACGACGCAGACACCAGTGGCGTCCAACATGCGGAAGCAGTAGAACTCATCCGGCGCGCGACCTTCCTTCTTGGCTTGTTGTACAGCCTTCTCTGGGAGGTGGATGGTAGGGAAAAGGTACATGGAGCCCTGTTGATAAGATTAGCTGTGTTGTGTGTGGCAGACCGTGGGATACGCACCTGTGGCTCATTGCACTCGACACCCTCCATCTGCTTGAATGCCTCATACAAGGCATAGGCGCGCTTCTTCAGTCCGTTGAAGATGCCATCGTATTCCTGCTTGTACAGCTCATAGCTTGGCTCGCCCTCCTTTGGTGGGTTGACCATCATCTCCACGATACATTGACCCAACACGGGTGGGCACAGCTGGATAGAGATGAACTTGTAGACTTCCTGCGCAACCTCTGGGTCGAAGCCGATAAGCTCAAAGTAACCACCTCGGTGACCGCACTCGCCAACCATGCCCTTGGACACCGAGTGCAGAGAAGCGAGCTCGAGGTGGTCGTACTGGCCTGGAGATTCCTTTTGCAAGTCGCGAAGAGCCTTCTTGAAAGAGATGAACTCGCCGATGAAGACGTTGGTCTGGTAGACCTCGTCTGCGATTACGACGAGACCCTTCTCGGCGGCAAACTTGAGCACGGCCTTGATGTCTTCAGCGGGCAGTGATGCTCCAGTGGGGTTACCTGGGTTGATAACGCAGATGGCCTTGACATCTGTGCCCTCCTTAACAGCCTGCTCGTAAGCAGTCGCAATCGAGTCAAGTGATGTGCCCCATGCTTGGTCTTCATTGAGATAGTATGGTACGCAGCGAGCGTCGAGGACGGAAAGGGTCGCGGTGTAGAGCGGGTACTGTGGGATTGGGACCATGATACCGGTCTCGGGCTTCGCGCAGATGGTGTGGAGGAGAGTGTTGACGCCTGACGAGGCGCCGTTGCTGAGGTAGATATCCTCGAACTTGGCCGGGTAGCCATCGCGTCCTGTTTTCGGTCAGCCGAGTTCAAATATGAATACAGTAGGATGCGCACGCTCGATGTACTCTGCAACGCTCTGCCTGATGCCTGGTGCACCCTGACTCTGACTGTATGCGCCAACGCTCTTGACCTCCTTGAGCAGCTTCCTCGCGCGCTCAAGCACGTCCGACTTGTATCCAAGGCTCTTGAGCAGAACGTCCTCGTGCTCCAACAGGCCAGGGTTCTCGAGTATACTCGCGACCTGCCTGAAGAATGTGATGGGCTTTTGGTCTAGCTGCTGTGGGTTTCCAATGTTGGCCGCGATGACCGTGTCGAAAGGAAGGTCCTTGCCCTCGCCTTTTGCCAGCTGGGCGCGGTACTCCTCCGACTTGACGGCTAGTTCACCACGGACGGCATACTTGGCTGCCTTGACGTGTGGGTTGATGTTGCCAATCTGCAACACCTTCTGCGGTGCCTTGGACATGATGTTTCGACTCTGTGGAAGATGCGACGGCGGAATATGAGTTTGGACCGGTAAGCGTCCAGCGAGGAATGGTGATAGGGTTTGAGGGGTGGAAGAGGTGAATGGTCTATAGAGGACTAAAGTGGTGAGCACACGTCCAGACTATAACTTAGCTCAGGCGAAAAGTATATCTCTCAGCGCTACTCAATCCCGCGACGTACTCGAAACACGTAGAAGATGTGCGTCAATGGCTGGTCTATATTTTTTATGCTGCGTCGCGTGGTGCCCCACTACTTGTAGAGCAGAGCCACTACGAGGCTGCCCCTCCATAGCTCGGCGCGTTGCGGATGTGCCATTCTCTTACTCTACTCGTCGGGCATATAAAAAGAGCAGCGGGATTTAAGTACCTCTAGAGCCCACGCTGCTACCAATTCGGCCATTTGCCATGGTTTGAGGGCGAAGTGAACGGGCACACACCCGAGCCGATGACGGCGACATGTTGATGGACCCTGATAGATGCTTATCGGCGGCTGCTTGAGGCGATGACCCCACCCTAGCGGGCGCTCAACCGACTGCTTGGGTTGGAGCTTGTTACGAGCGATGTAATGTAAGCGTGGGTGCAGGAGTGGTATTCGAGGACCTGAAAAACCGCGTGGGCTTGTCGCGAGGTTAAAAGGAATATTGCTTTTGCGTTATCTCACCGCAGGTTCATGACACTCTGGTTGAGCCGCAACCCCCGGAGATATCGGAGCTAGCCCTGGAGAGCCGTATCGCGAATATGGCAATGCGACGCGGGGAAGCTGAAACAGGACAGGCGCGGACAAGTCATGGTATGCTTTTCATTCAGCGGTCTTTGCGCTGTTGTCTAAGTCTACAATGCCCTCAAGATCATTACACATGCACTCGTCATGGCTGAATCTAGCCACGCTCACTGCCCCTCAGCCTAACGGCCTGGCCGTACTTCTGTAGCTTGGTGATAAGCTGGTCACCCTGCTTGACCACGTCGGCATACTGCTTGTTCTTGTCATCGGGTCGGTTTGTCTCGATGATGCCCTTGACGCGGTCGATGGTGCAGGGTATGCGGTCGGCAGCGATGAATCGGGCGAGGTCCCTGTTTGCTGTTAGTAAATAATACTAGGTTGTAGGCGTGGGATGCCACTTACTTATCGAGGAAGTCAACCGTGACACCAAAGTCCTTAGCCATGCTCTCGAGGCCGACAACTCTGTATGACTGGAGAAGCTGCTGGTATCCCCGCAGGCGCATCTCACGCACGTACCAGCCACGGTGCTCGTACATGTAACGGTCCTGGCTGAGGAAGTTGGTCTCTACTTCACCAAGAGCGCCGAAGAAGGTCTTGTAGTCGCCCTCGTACAGGCTCTTGACAAGCTTCGACAGCGGTGTGAAGTCGACAGGTACTTCCTTCTCCTGTTGTCCGCCGAGGGTGGTGAGATTGACAAGGGTGGGTACTGGTGTCGCTGTTGAGCCTGACGCATCGCCCATCTCTTCGTCACCAGCTGTTGGTCCTGCCGATGCCTGACCAGTGATTGCCGAGAGCTTCTCTTCTGAAGTTCCAACGATAGCCTTGATCTCAGGCGCATCCACGACCTTGGACTTGAAGTCGACACGCTTGAGCGATACAGAGCCGGCGAGGATAGCGTAAACGACGAGGTTTGAGTAGCTGCACAACTCGTAACTGGTGAATGTCGACAAGCTGTCAAGGAGCAACGGGGCGGCCTGTGAGTGTGATCGCACGGTGAGGTAGTGTAGACCAGTGTATGCCTTCAAGCGGTTGCGACGATCCCAGTCACCACCACTCTCTACCAATGCGCTTGCCCGGTCAATCGACTTCTTGGCCAGTATCCTGTCGCCGAAGAAGAGCGCAACGCGTATTATGGCAAGAACGAGGTCGATCTTGGTGCCTAGGATGCCCGTCTTCTCGAAGATGGCCTCGTAGCTGGCAATGGCTTTGTCCTGAATCTTGGTTAGATGTCATTCATGTGACCACATCCACTTCTCTTCATACCTTGTCGCCTATGCGGTTGTAGAGCTCTGCGCGCTTGCCCCTCGCCGCTTGTACTTCGGTCTCGCCTGCCTTCTCTTCGGCCTCTTCCTCCTCCTTCTGTATCGCCTCCAGCTCCTTCTCGCTCTCTGCTTTGAGGCTCTCGTACAGCTTCTCGTCCCACGATAGCGGCACTTCTAATGAGGGATTCCGTGTGGCAAGCATAGTCGCTAAGCTTGCAGACGGTCTCCGGTTCTTGGTTGGCTGGTCTGAGCTGCCCTCGCCCTGTGCATTCAAGACACCCTCTACCGGGTGAGCCAAGTACCGGTAGAGCGGCGCCATCTTGTTCTCGGTGATGGCATCTTGGACCGACTTGAGGGCGGATTGCTTGGCTTGTTTGGAGGCGGCGGGATTGGTGAGCTGGAAGATGTGCTGCGACAGCTGGAGGTCAGGGTACTTGGCGAATTGCGGGTCACCCATTTTGGACGCTTCTTTGAGATGTGAGGGGGCGTTCGGTGGTGGGTGAAGGTGGGCAGGGCGTGTCGTGTGCGATGTTGATATGATGATGATGGAGGCTCTGTCCGCCGCTCGACTTCCGACGTAAAGCTCGCGCACGGCCCTTGGGCGGTCGACCAGCGGAAACTAGAACCACTGAAGCTACGCAGAGTCGCTCATTTCACCTTCTCACTCTCTTTCCACATCATACGAGGTTTCAAGATTCGATCTTGACACAAAATCGATTCCTGCACGCCCATCGCATTACTACAAAGACTACCGACGTGCATCAAACGCGTCTCACTTCGAGGCTGGCCTTCAGACGCGTACTACAATAGTTTCCAGCATGGCGAGCAACGACCAAGGCAGAAAGCGCGCGCGCTCACCCTCGAGATCGCCGTCACGATCACCACCCCGCCAGCGAAAGCGCCCTGGGGCGGGTGCCCGAGTATCAGCCGCGGACCGCGAAGCCGCCCGAAAGCGTGCGCAAGCGAGAGAAGAAGAAGCGGCTAGGAGGGCACAGCAGGAGGCCGCACAGAGAGGTGTCCACGACGTCGTCAAACAACATTACAACTCGGTCCCGGAGCGAGGTCGTGAATGGCGCAACACAGACAGCAAGATCAAGGGACTGCGCAGCTTCAACAACTGGGTCAAGTCGTCCATCATCCAGAAGTTCATTGGCGACGAGCGGAATCTCAAGATCCTTGATGTCGGGTGTGGAAAGGGTGGTGATCTGGGCAAGTGGGAGAAGTCGAGGAAGGTAGAGCTGTATGTTGGATGCGATCCCGCAGACGTTTCGATCAAACAGGCCAAAGACAGATTTGCCCAGATGCAGAAGAAGAACCGGCGACTGTTTCATGGCGAGTTCTATGCCAAAGACTGCTTCGGGGAGTGGTTGGGCGACATACCCATCATCAAGGAAGTCGGCATTGATCCGGGAGCTGGCCAGGGTAACGCCATGAGCCAGCGTTGGGGCGGTGGTGGCTGGGACATGGTCACAATGATGTTCTGCATGCACTACGCTTTCGAGAGCGAGGCCAAAGCAAGAGGCATGCTACGAAATGTCGCAGGCGCATTGAAGAAGGGAGGACGGTTCATTGGCTGCATACCCAACTCGGACGTGCTGTCGCAGAAGGTCATCGAGCATCACAAGGCCAAGGGCACAGCACCACCTGATGTAGATGGTGCCGATGACGACGATGACCGTCCGGCCTTTGCAAGCGACGACGACGACGACTGGGATCCTGAGAAGAGTCTTGACAGCCCCAAGCCCGCTGATACGGAGCACACGAACGACGACAAGTCTGGAGAGTCGAAGAATAAGGAGAAGGAGAAGGAGAAGGAGGAACAAGAAGACGGCGAGGTTGAAGATGAGGGCTTCAACTTTGGCAACAGTATCTACAGCGTCAAGTTCCCCGGCAAGACACCTCCTGATGGCGTGTTCCGTCCTCCGTATGGCTGGAAGTACTCATACTGGCTCACTGAAGCTGTAGAGGCGCCCGAGTACGTAGTTCCCTGGGAAGCTTTCCGAGCACTAGCAGAGGACTTTAATCTCGAGCTTCAGTACCGCAAGCCTTTCAGGGAGGTCTGGGAAGAGCAAAAGGATGACCCTATTCTGGGTCCCCTAAGTGAGGTCATGAAGGTCAGGGATCGCAACACTGGTCGACTACTGACTTCGGAAGAGGAGTTGGAGGCAGCAGACTTTTACCATGCATTCTGCTTCTACAAGGTTTAATCGGGCAGCATCATCGGCGTTTGGGATCTGGCAGATATGCCTAGGGTATCAAGGTGGAAAAGTCGTTTTCAACATGTAAAATATTTGGTACTCTACTAGTCAGTCGTGACGAGTCGCGACAACAATGGAACATGTGCAAGAGGCCTCTCCCTGCAATAGCTGAAGACATGATGCATTGCGACAGCCATAACTCCACGCCAAGTGCCAGCCATGCTTTATATTCACATGCTACCAGACGCATGTGCAGACGGGAAGAATTACCAAGCCCAGTCACGTTGCTCGTGACGCAGATGGATCGAGTTGCCGAGGTCGGTCGCTCTTTCCCCGGCAAACGCGATCGAGCATCAAAGCCCGAACCTCCCTGCGCTTCCGCACTGCACCATCTCCACATTAACACACCCCATACGTTCCTTCTTCACGTCCAACTACCCCTAAACCTCATCTCCAGACCAAGCGCATCCTAGTCGGACAAGAAGGAAACAGGAAACGACGACTTGAAGCTGGACTTCTCTCCCTCGCGATATATCCTCAGCTTGTTCGTTGGAAGCAGCAAAGCCGATAAGATGGTTGCGGATGCGCTTGTCTATCACCCGACGGTGTCGCATTACCTCAAGTTCGTTGCAACGACCGGTACGCTACTTTGCCCCCCTTGTATCATTCATGTCTCGACTCAATCCCCATAACCCAATATCTGCTGACAACAACCTCCAGTCGGACGCGATAAAGTCCTCCGTACCCTCCAATACTTCTCTCGCTTCCTAGCATGGTACTTGTACCGCACGAACAAGCCCGCCTCGTCCATCGCCCCGTATGAAGCGACCAAGAAGACTTTCGGCGCGACGCGCAAGTTGATGCGCGTGGGCAAGTTTGTCGAGCACTTCCGCGCTGCGGCTGTGGCCAGTGATGCGAAGACTATGGACCCCGTGTTGAGGTTTACCGCCGTGGGAAGGCAGCTAGGATATGCGTTCTACATGCTGTGTGATAATGCTTGTGTGGTATGTGATGCTCATATATTTGCGCGACGTCATTAGGAGATAAGGAAACTAACAGGTCCCCAGCTCGACGCAACATCCATCCGCAAATCCTCCTTCGCCCCACGTCTCCTCCGCGAAGGCTACCGTGCCTGGTTCGCCGGAATCTCCTTTTCCATTGCCTCCGGCCTGTACTCGTACTACAACCTGCTCCAGCACTCCAAGACTATTACTTCTTCGTCTGACCCGGAGAAGGTAGTTGAGACAAAGAAGCTGCAGAAGGAGCTTAACGCTGTGAAGGTGCAGTTGATTAGTGATCTCTGCGATATCACTATTCCTAGCTCGGCGCTGGGCTGGGTTGACTTGGATGATGGAATTGTGGGATTGGCGGGTACGACAAGTTCGCTACTGGGGGTTTGGAGTCAGTGGAGGAAGACTGCTTAGATGGGATGGTGAGAGAGAGGGGTGTGTAATTAAGGACTTGGAGAGATTGAAAGAATGGGATGTATGGGATACCGAACGTTGTTCTTGTCACTCGATTTATCTTTGTTCAATACTCCGATCATCTGTACGTTGCTATTATTCGAAACATGTGCGTTCCTCTCACCATGTCTCCTTCCCTCCGTTCGCCGTTTATTGCTTGCATGTCGTCGGCTTGAGACTCTTTTTTTAGCATTCGTAAGCTTTAGGTCTAATTTCGCATATTCCTCTTCCAATATCAGACGCTAAATGCCTCACAATATTTGTCACAGATTTAGTGGGAGGGCTCTGTGGCGGCTGAAATCTAGACAACATGCATAGATGCGAGCAGTATGTGCATCATAGACCTAAGCGGCAGTAGAGAACTGGCGTAGGAACAGTGAACTGAGTCAAGTTTCATTGTCCTCATCATACTCGTATTTTGGTACCTCAGCCGTAGAGACTCTGTACTCCCTAGCAGTT
>Ga0058698_10001196_pt1 | contig 12168 bp, 8 predicted proteins | sample AgamicAsSfe_FD_67288 | JGI IMG/M metagenome (GOLD analysis project Ga0058698, IMG submission 67288) | Agave microbial communities from Guanajuato, Mexico - As.Sf.e | ecosystem: Host-associated > Plants > Phyllosphere > Phylloplane/Leaf | place: Guanajuato, Mexico | collected 2012-05-30
CTCGAGAGCGTCCTGATGGACGGATTGGGGCCTTGGCCGCCTCGACCTGCGTGTGCGCTCCAGTTTGCTGCGGCTGCGGCTACGACTTTGGCTCTCGTGGCGCGAGGGAGGATCTGGGACGGGCGCTGCGTGACGCGAAGAGGCTCGATCTCGGTGCGAGGCCTTTGTGCGTGGTCCACGTGGAGGGGCTATAGCAGGTGGGGGAATAACGTGGCGTGCAACAGCGTGATGCGAGACAGCGTGCCGCTGCGCCGAGTGGTGCTTGCTGACGACTTGTGGACGCGAGGCCGAGTCGGAGGGGTTGATTTCGTCCTCTATGTAGTCCCACGAGCCTTCCTCGTCGTCGTCTTCGTCTTCCTCGTCGTCGTCGTCGTCTTCCTCGCCCTCTTCGTCTTCTTCGTCGTCTTCCTCGTCGGTCGCCTCCGAGGTGGTGTATTCGTCCTCGCTGGCGGAGACTACCTGGATGCCGGCCGAGTCCTCGTCGGTAAAGTCGTCGTCGTCTTCGAAGGCGCCCGTGTGGTTATTGACTGTGATTCCCTTCCGGAGTCTGATGGCCACGTTAGTGTCGCCCTTGACATGATAGCGGCGCTGGGGAGGAGAAATGGACACGCTCGACGGCGCGGTGCTGTGTGTTGCGCGCGACTTTACAGCGGAGCGCCGCGACGACGCAGCATGGGGCATGGCGCGACGTTGGGGGAGATGGGCTATGACTAACGGCATGAGTCTGGTGGTGCTGACGGAACCGCACTCGAGCCTCCTTCTGCTAGAGAATGGCCGAGTCCAGGGTTCCGAGGTGCGCGAGCAAGGTGCGGTGCGGTGTGGGCGAAGGGAGGATTGGAGGTGGAGCACAGGTGCGGGCGCGAGAAGATGTTAGGAGAACGCGGGGCAGGGCAGGAGATGGGTTGCTGTCCAAGGTTGCCTAAGCACAAAAACGGTACGCTATAACCAGTGGCGTATGGGTAAACAACAACAATCTCAAAATCCACGGCAGACTGTGGTCAGGCGGGACAGTCGGGCGACGTCTTGGGGAGGGCAGGAGAGCAGAAAAAGCGTCAACCCTGGCTGCCGAAACGGTTTGGTTCTAACTAGGCGGCTGTGTCGTGTCGTGCTTCGGTCTTGTCTCTAACGTCAAATCGATATAGTAGGAATTCGTGTTTCAAGGCCGGCGCCCAACCCTCCAGTCCAGACAATAGTGCGCAGAAAACGATTGTGCTGGCTCGGACATAGTCTGGCTGAAGCAATAGTAGATATGCTTGATGATGACGACAGCGATGTAATGTCTGCGATGTGATGTGGAAGCCGCTCTACTATACTCCATCTACAGTGCCCGTTGCCATTGCTATTAAATTCACCTCATCATCCTGCAGCAGTACTGCCATCGCTGGGAGTCATGCTACCTTTGTCTAGCCGGCTACGTGGTTCCAACTCAGCGGCCTCACTGACCGCTTAGCAGCCCAAACGATGCGGCTCATGCAGCCCAACGAGGGCATAGTCGGGTGTCTGACACGTGTAGTCATGAGGAGCGACGACTGTTTGCTTATTCGACAACAACGTCACCGTCGACAGAGCATGTCTGTGGAACAAGCTGCCTCTAACGTGTTTCAGAGCGCTCACGTACCAAGACAGCGTGCTGTATAAACCACGTCCAGTATACGCCCATCCATCGTTCCAATACAGAACTGGAACAACGAACAAAGCCAACGTATGGAGCGGGTTCTCGACATCGGCCGGTGCGTGCCGTTCGCCTATCTTAGCTGCATACTGGACCCACGTCGTTCGAGGAAAGAACGTAAACCTTTTTCGCCTACAACAACACGCGATATGGGTCGTGGACAGGTAGACAGATCGCCTAGAAGCCTGGAATGCCGGCCTGACTGTTCAGTCGCTGTGTCTGTGGTACTGCAAACTACAGGAATATTATTGTCTTCACAGCAGTTTAATATCCTCCTTGCCCTGAAGCTACACACTATTACTTTTTCGCAAAACTGTATCACAAAATACTATGTATACTTCCAGGACTGAATTCGCTCTCGATTCCAACACCAAAAGACCTTAGCGTGTTCCGGGAGGTATTCGCATAATACCTCTGCCTTTGACGATAACGTATCATTGCATAGACATTCGCAGTTGATGTCGAACAAGCAGTAGGCCCATGTGTGTATCTGTGGTCATCTTACCCATCTCCTTTGTATCTTCGAGCCACGCGCTATTCAAACGCAACGACAAGATCATGGGAGCAAGGTGCCTAACAAGAAACACAAACACGATTCCAGAAGGCACTACGCGCATACAAACCACATGTGAGCTGGGCGGGAGGAAATCATCTCGGATGAGAAGCCGACAGCAAGGTTCGGCACCAAATGCGTGATCGAATTGGTATCTAGTATGCATCCACAAACGCCTGACAATGCAAGATGCTTTTCGCTTATGCTTCCTCCTCTTCATCTTCCTCGTCTTCGTCTGCCGTACCATTGGTCAAGCCTTTTCTAGGCACCTCGAAGACATAAATGCCGTTTTTGACCTTCCCAGACATCCATCGAGCCAGCCTGGGCTCTTTGCCTACGGCGGCTACGATGCAGAGCCCATCCTTGCCTCTATCTCCCCTCTCTTGTACCGCAAGGCCGTTGACGATACCTCGTATAAGGATAGCACCGTCCTTGGCGTCGCCATTAACCATAGACTCGTCCTCCACCGTCGGTACGCGCCCTACTTTGCCCACTGGCTCAATGCTTTTCTTGTCCGCTGTAATCTTCCACGCGCGTATCCAGCCGTCCCAGCTTGCTGTAAGAATGAGATCGGCAAAAGGAACAGTAGCAAGCGCAGTCACGTATCGCGGAAGCCGGGGACCGGGCTTTACTGATGTTGCGGCGTCGTCGTTGGCGGACATTTGCTCGGGCGAGAGCGGTGGATCACGGCCGTGAGTGAGTGGGTATGTGAAGAGAGGCTTTTTCCGGTTGACAGACCATAGCGACAGTGCACCATTGTCAGATGCTGTAACGAACAAGCCGGCGTCGAGAAGACCAACGCAGTCGATGGAGCCCTCAGCATATGCGATGGGCGGGTCATCGTCATTGTCGGACGTTCCACCGTTGGCCTGTTCATCCTGTTTTTCGTCTCCATCAACATTTTTTCCGAATCGACCTTTGCGCAACTTGTCCAGGCCCTTTTGTCTAGCCGTACCGCCTCCATGGAACACGAGCTGGTTTTCCTCGACGACTCTCCACAAGCGAGCGGTGCGATCTCTTGCGCCTACACTGACACAAGTCTCCTGATTGAGCTCCAGCCCGCCTGCTACACCAATGACAGCGTCCTGATGTCCGACAAGCGTCTCAATATATGCTGATTCCGGCGCGCTCCAGACAATGACAGCTCGGTCCGCACCGCCAGAGAAGAGTTGTTCGGTGCCCCTTCGGAAGGACAGAGAGAGGACGGCGTCTCGATGGCGAGTGAAGAGGTGACGGGGTGTAAGAGTGTCGGCGTCCCAGATGATCAGGCGAGCATGCTTGTCGCCAGTGGCCAGGTACTTTCCCGAGTCGGAGACAGCAATAGATACGATCTCGCCCGTGTGGCCCAGGAAGGCGCGGTCGCCTTTTTTGTTCTTGTTCCCTTTCCGCCAGAGGAGCCTCTTTGGTGTGGTGCGCGGCGTCAAGTTGGACGGTCGGCTGGGGTCAGGCGCATACGACTTTGGGTCAGCGATTTCCCACTTCTCGACGACAAGATCTTTGCTGATGGTCCAGGCATACGGCAGCTTGACGGCACATCCTGTTGTAGCTTTTTGCAGCCCCGAGTAGCCGGTGGCATGCGATGCATGCTCAAAGTCAAGCTCGGTGGCAATTGACCTGTAGATCTTGCCCTTTCCCTCTGCGACGTCTTCTTTTAGTCGCTCAGCGATGAGGTCTTTGTCAATCTGCTCGGCGTCGAAGCCCACTTCCTCCTCGACTTCGTTGCGAATGTTCTCGAGGTAGCGCTCTGCCAACCTGAGACGCTTTTCCGCCGCAGTCTCGTTCTCATCTTCAGAGGTGGTGGAGCCGCCGTCTGCGTCGTCTTCGTCGTCGTCGAAGGTGGGTGCGCCGTCGCCGTCGGATTCGTCGCTGCCACTGATGGACTCTTCTCGCTGGGAGCGACGAGCATGCGCGTCCGTGTTGCGACGTTTGGGGGCGCTGGCTGCGACTTCGCCGCGCTTCCGTTTCCGTTGCGAGGCCGGCGTGGTGAAGAAAGACGACGACATGGTTGTGGTTGCCGTTTGACCTGCGCGGAAGAGATCTGTGTAGTAGGAATTGTCTTGGCTAGAAACTTTTTGCGGACCCTAACGCCAAGCAAGACCTCCGTCATGCATGGGTTCGCGTCTTCCGACTGTACCGTGTTCACATGTGAGGATCGCCAACTCGACACGACATGCGCTGCATTCGGCGCCGCTCGACACGCCAATTTGTCTTCTCGCAGTGATTTCTGCATTGCACTGCATCGCATTGCACCGCACGTACAATTGGCAGAGCGGTTCGCTAACAGACACAGCGCAAACACCGCTGCCAACCCTCGGCCACTGTCGCCTCATATGACTTGAATGTGCGTGCATCCACGATAAACTCTTGACCATTGTGCCGCGCGACTTCCCTGTAGTCGTGCAGGCACAAGCAACAGAGCAAAGGTCATGATGGCGCAAGAGACGGCACCGCCAGACTCGCCCTTGGATGCGTTTGCGCCTGCGCCCGACGACATCGAACAACTCGACCAATTCCGCCGTTCGCCCCACCCGTACTTGCATCATAGAGATCAGCTACGGAGACGGTCGCCAGATCCGGCGCACGACGTTTCTCTGCACTCGCAATCGCAATCGCAAACCCCGCCTCGGCCCCTAGACAAGACCATGAGGAAAACGCCGTCACAATCACCAAGTGAAAGCGGCACCGAGGCCGACGACGAGGGCTGCAGCCTTGTCAAGGCACTGCCTGCTCCTCCCTTGCGACCGCACAAGGGCCTCCGTGAGTCCCAGGCATTGGGCACAGAGGCGTGGGCGAGCCCCCTCCTCACCCCCACACAGATTGACGATGAGGGGAGGAAGCTCTCCGAGGGCTACTTCGCTCGCAACAACAAGACGAGACGCAAGGGAGACGTATACCATAGCGACGACGAAGCGAGGGCGGCCAGGCAGAGATACCTCCAGCGGCGGCGCAACGAGCTGGTCAGGAGAACGACCGAGACTGCATTGCTTGCGGGCATTGCCGTCCTGGCTGTCCGTGGTTGCGACTGCTGGACCAAACTGCTGGCATGGCATAGAGGTCAGTCCGCATCCCTTGCCTGCGCCAAAGTATGCTGACCTGTGTCTAGTAGAGCTGTTGACACACTGTTCTGTCATGGCTGGCGTTTTGGGGCTATATCCGCTTCGGCTTCTGTACTACTCATGGAGAAATCACTCTCAACTCCGGCTTGGCCGTCAAATACATCTACCAGCCGCCTTCGATCCGGCCACTATCCTCTACCCCCCAATATTGCCCGTCCTGATTGCGATCTCCCTGTTTGCCTCATCGTCAAAGCCCCTTCTACCCAACATGTTGCTTGGACTAGCCGCTTTACCAGCCAGGCTTGTTCCTTTCAGAAGCGCTACCTTGGGCTACTCTCCTCTGCACTGGCTGATATCCATCATGCCCCTGATCGTTTCAGAGAACACCGATATACCCTCTCGGCTGTTTGCACAGACACCATACAAGCTCAAGTTACCCCCGCCTAACCAAGGTGTAGACCCAGAACTTCTGGTGATGTTATTCCCCTTGCATCAGGCGCTACTACCGCCCTTGTACTATCTCACCACGACGAGCCTTTTGCCAGCCGAGTTGCATTTGCTTTCCATTGGGCTCATCAACCTCCTCTTATTCTCGGAAACTCCTCAAGCAACCATACTCACTGTCTTGCTGTGGCTAGGCGGGCTGGGTGTTTTCTTGCTTTGCGGCAGGATCTTGAAGTGGGGTGTTGCACTTGCACGCATTCCGCGATGGAGGCTTCGGCGTGCTGGCCAAGTCATCCGAGCTCGACAGAATTTCTTGCAGGTCCTGAACCACAGCCTGGGTTCCAGGCGCGGCGGGAGTGGTTCGGTGAGAAATGCGAGTGATAGTGATGCGGATGAAGAAGATCCTGCATTTGAAAATGCTCTCCACAAGACTAAGAGTCTGAAAGTCAACATTCTAGATTCTGCGAAACACAGCAGACTTCGCATGGACGGCGATGAGCCACGATCCGCGGTTGAAGCGACAAATACGGGCTTTCAGCAATCGAATGGTGGCGAAAGAGCCAACCATAGCAGCGGACGCAGGCGAAGGAACACCCTTCCAGTTCTCGTCGCTGAAGACCATACATCAAAGCATCAGTACTCGAGTCGAAAACGATCGAGATCAATTGTGCAGTCCTACCTGTCGCTCACACCGACCGAGGCCACCATGAGGAAGTGGTTGTACGCAGGATACTTCTATGCGATTGTAGTCGCGCTAATACTTGGACCAATTCGGTATACTATCGGCGAACATGCTCTCCACCACAACGAACCGTTTGGATGGGCCATCAGCTACCTCTTCGGCAATGTACCACGCGTGCGATGGGAGGTGTTCCAGTGGAATTTGGACTGGTGGGTCCCACTACCGACGAGACTGGATTCTGACGACATGCTCGAATCCGCACAACATCTATCACCTGCGGAGTATGTGCGTTTCTTAGTGGTAGGCGAAGCAAACACACGTCTCTTGCTGTGCTTGTACTGTGCCGGAACTATCATTGCCGGCCTTGTTGCAGTCTTCTCACTTTCCGCGGTTGTAGAAGTCGATACGCGCAGAAAGGTGTTCCATGGCACCATGGTCGCGATGCTTCTTCCGACCATCTTCATCGATCCTTGTTTTGTCGCACTAGCCCTTGCGTTGGTGCTTGCGATATTTCTCCTTCTGGATCTGATTCGTGCCTCGCAACTGCCACCACTGTCGAAACCCATTGCTAGGTTCCTCACGCCGTACGTAGACGGTCGTGATCTCCGGGGTCCAGTAGTAGTATCACACATCTTTCTCCTCATAGGCTGCGCAATACCGCTTTGGCTATCGCTCGCAGGTATAGAACGGGCTGGCGATGAGCCATGGCAAGGGTGGGATGTCAAGGATAGGGATGTGAGTATGGTGGCAGGGGTGGTTTGTGTTGGCATGGGCGACGCCGCGGCATCTCTCATCGGCCGTCGCTACGGACGGCGGAAGTGGCCATGGGCCGGCGGCAAGTCACTCGAGGGCTCCCTAGCATTTGCATTTGCAGTGTCGATAGGGCTCGTTGTGAGTAGAGTCTGGCTTGACGTTGGGTGGGACAGTGGCCAGGCAGGGCAGAAGACAACGAGCGAGTGGGTACAAGACGCACTGCTCATGGTCGGCAAGGCAGGTCTATGTGCGGCGGGGGCGAGCCTCAACGAGGCGGTGCTCACAGGCGGAAACGACAATGTGATAGTGCCAGTCATACTATGGGCTCTTGTGAGGGGTGTCAGGCTGTAGGCAACGGACTCAGCCGCATCAGGCGGGATGCAGGTACGCAATAGATAGCCTGGTATACTAAAACACCATGCACATGGCCATTTGCGCAGGGGAGCATGACTTGCATCTACAGCCTCGAGACAATTACGTCAGAGTTGGGCGAGACGAAGTAGTGCTGGTGGAGGTCACGTCGGCGGCCAAATGAGGGGCTATGGGTCAGCGATATGCCCCATACTCTACGCTCTGCAACTTATCCATGGCAGCCACGGACCATGACAAGCAAATCCGTCGAACCCGATGAGCGTGTCCAGGAGGCTATTGCAAGGAGATTGAACAGAGTTTGGTCGACGTTGTCCTAGTTGCAGTAGGATAGTTGTAAGGTAGGTTCTGAGGTTCCAAGCTAGCGGCGAGCACGCGTTATCGGCACGTGCGGCCATAGACGTCCCGCGCGCCTCAGACTACCGCCTACTGACCACTACCTACTATCCCGCTGCATGCTTTCGCTCTCCTAATCTCTTAACCCTCTCCGCCGCTCTGCTTTCTTGTATCCAATCTCACGTATTCCTCGCTCATCTGCCCATCGCGCCCGCATACTCGTTGCCGCCACCGTCGCGTTCACCACCACGACCATCCCTCAGCGCTATCGATAGCCCGACCACGACGATAGCTCATGTCCAACGCCCTCACGGCCACGCTATACCCACATCTTCGCTGGTAGCTGACGACTGGCTACATAGACACCAGCAGCCTCATCCGGGCCCCGGCTGCTCAGCCAGCGCCGCCTACCATGGCCTCACCCCCAAACCCGCACGCCCCACGGCGGTCGGGTGCATCGCCGTCGACGTCGTCACCCGCTGCCACAGGCTCGGAGCAGATTATCGGCAAGTTCAAGCGCTTGCATCACATTGGCAAAGGCAGCTTCGCCGAAGTCTATCGTGGCATCCACATTGTACGTTGCTGCCCTCACTCTCAAGCATGCATCGAGTGCTAACTGCGTCCTTGTACAGGAGAAACGGCAGTCGGTCGCCATCAAGTCGGTCAACATGAACAAGCTGAACAAGAAGCTCAAAGACAACCTCGTCTCGGAAATCACCATCTTGCGCAGTCTGCACCACCCACACATCGTGTCGCTCATCGACTGCCACGAGACGCCATCGCGCATGCACATTATCATGGAGTTTTGTGAACTCGGCGACCTGTCAGCCTTCATCAAGAAGCGCTCCGATCTCGTGAACCACCCGCAAACCCAGCGCATGATAGAAAAGTACCCCAACCCAGCCGTGGGCGGCCTCCACGAGGTCGTCGTACGCCACTTTGCCAAGCAGATGGCCAGCGCTCTCGAGTTTCTGCGATCCAAGAACTACATCCATCGTGATCTGAAGCCCCAGAATCTGCTTCTCAATCCATCGTCCATATTCTACTCTCAGAGTGGAACTCTGGAACGCATGCCTCTGGCCGCCAGCGCAAACTCCTTGATACCCGCCACTGGCATTGCCTCGTTGCCCATGCTCAAGATTGCTGATTTCGGCTTCGCTAGGATTCTGCCAACTACCTCACTGGCCGAAACCCTCTGCGGCTCTCCCCTCTACATGGCACCAGAGATTCTGCGATATGAAAAGTACGATGCAAAGGCTGATCTGTGGTCCGTGGGAACCGTTCTCTTCGAAATGATGTGTGCTCGGCCACCATTTAGGGCCAACAACCACGTAGAATTGCTACGCAAAATCGAAGAGCGCAAGGATCAGGTCCGATTCCCAGAAGGTCTCGTCAGCAGCAGGGCCATGAAGACTCTCATTCGCGCACTCCTGAAGCGTAAGCCAACTGAGCGCATGTCTTATGAACATTTCTTCTCAGACCCGGTCATCCGTGATGAAATTCCAGACATGGTGGACGAAGACCTTCCTGGCTCCATGCAAGCTTCTGAGCGTATGCAAACCTCTGTACTAGAACCACCAATCGAGCCACCTAGGCGACTACAGAAAGCGCCTGTTGAAATGGATCCAAGGGCTGCTGATAATCCATACTCGCCATTGCCCAGAGACAGGACGATAGCCCCTGGCACAACGCCGCCTTCACGGCCCAGCTCTAGACCCGTTTCCGGTAACTTCTCTAGCACTCCACCGCAACACCTTTCTGCACGAAGGGCCAACAATGCCCCGGCCGATCCTAGCGACGAACGTACGTCGACTCGCGAACACCGCCGACCCACTCTTACCAACGCGGCAACCGCACCAGGACGTACCGCTACACTGCAGGATCAGACCGCCGCACCCACTACCATCGGCCATAGGCGCAAATATTCTCGCGATGAGCAAGCATCGACACCTACCGGCCTCAAGGAGCACTTTGACCGCGAGCGGATCCCACAGAGAGCGGAAGCCAATGTACTGAAAGAAGCGGCAGAACGAGCTGCACAAGACAACGCGCTTGACGAGGGATTTGTATTTGTAGAGAAGCGCCGTGTGGAAATCGACGCACTCGCAGACGAGATTGCCAATAGCCCGCAAACACAACGAGATCGTCTCGTTCACCGAGAAGTTCCAATGAAGCGACGTTCGACAACACAAGGGTCCCCAACATCGATCACTGGCGCAGTCCCTTCCAAGGCCATCCAGATCCAACAAAAGCCAACCATTACCCACCAACGCACGGCTTCATACAGTCGGAGACAGTATCGTCCAAGTTTCGAAACCGCTACTTCTGCCTTGTCCAAGGCTATGAACATGGTCAACATTCGAGGGCTTGGTCTATCACCACCCGTCATGAAGGGCGTATCTCCCCCACAGGGCTATTCTGCATTTCCTGCGTATCCAACTGCGCAAAGCAGTATGTTGCTGGTCGGCGATGGAGGCAAAGTGGTGGGCAAGGACGAAGACACTAGTACGGTTAAAAGGATTGAAGATCTGGCGCAGCTCAGCCACGTTGTTTACGGCTTCGCAGAAGTCAAGTACAGCCAGCTCGTCCCAGTTGCACCAAGCGACCCGGCTCTAGGTATCGGCTCCACTGGCGTTGCTCGCAAGCCTAGTAGCGATGTAATTGACGACGAGGATGACGACGACGATGATCTGACGCCCGATACTGTTCTTATCATCTCTGAGGAAGCGTTGGTACTTTTTGTGAAAACGTTGGCGATGCTGAACAAGGCCATGGACTTGACCGGTAGTTACTGGAACCGAACTCGACGTAACAGCGGTCCTGACGGTGCAAGCCGAACTAATGCAAAACTTGGCCAAGTAGTCTCTTGGATGCGCGACCGATTCAACGAGTGCTGCGTCAAATCTGAGATAGTTGCACGCAAACTCAAGCAGGCACAGCAGCAGTTACCAGCAGACCATCCCAGTCATCCTCAGAATCAGTCAGCGGCATCTGGTTCTACGACTGCGGTTGGTTCTGCCGAGAATATTCTGCTTACAACTGGCGTCACGGCCGAAAAGCTGCTATACGATCGATCCCTAGAAATGAGCCGCCAGGCAGCCATTGATGAGCTTACTGGACACAATCTGGCCGACTGTGATATTAATTACTGGACTGCTATCACAATGCTTCAAGCTGTCTTGGAAGAAGAGGAAGATTCGCCCAACGACAAGGCAGATGCTGAGGAAATCAATGGTCTCGATGGTGAAGACCGACGCTCGATCCAGAAGCGTAAGTGCCGCTACAATGTCTTCCGAGGGATACACAGCTAACTGCTACAGTTCTCGAACAGATGAGAAGCCGCCAAAGAGCGCTGAAGAAAAAGCTTGATGTACTCAGGGCCCAAAAGCGCACCTCCATCACCAGTGCGCCCGCACCACACTCCGTCGGTCGCAGCTCGCCTTCTCAGGGTGTCGCAAAGTAGTTGCGCAGAGCACAGAGTGCTACACGTTTGCACACAACTTTACATTTACTGGCGTCTAGGAACAGGATGGTCTGCACGCCACTCTGGTTTGCTTTTATAGGTTTGATTTAGCTTTCTTTCTGTCTGGTTGGGGACAATGGCGCCTCATGGAGGGCTTCGGCGTACTCGCATGCATTCGCATATGATACCAGGAACTTGGGTAGCGATGATGTGCAGTTCCATTTCACTGTCGGGCGTTGTTTGAATTATATAGCGGGTCTGGGTTCAGGGCGCACGGCTTTGGCGGCGTTTCATCGTGTCACAGAATGATGTCTTGGGTCGTCTTGAGGAGCAGTTGTTGCGTTCATCTTAGACCGGCCCATAAGGCAAACGAACACGTATCGAACCCTAAGCAGTATTATCGATAGGAGAAGAATGAATATGGATTAATGTATCAAATCTGTCAAGCAAGTTGGTCATTTGGTTCAATCCCATTACACTTGCATTCCTTCATGTGCGATTAGGTATCAAAGCTAACCAGTGGGTGGGTCTGTACAATTCCCCCATTTTGAAAGCAATACAGCAACTGCTTCTCGTGCTCAGCCATCATGTTGATAGTCCCATCACCCGCGATTTCAAGAGATGGAGACACTGATAATCTTGATATCCTCCTCCGGCTTCTCCTTGTACACCTTGGTGTTCTCGATCTTGTGAATAACGTCCATACCTGCAATCGCCCTTCCAAAGATGGTGTGTTTGTTGTCGAGCCAGGGCTACACATAATTCACAGTCAGCGTGTCGCCTCATTGTTGGGTGATTGATGGTGAGAGAGAGAGAGTGAGAGAGAGAGAGAGAGAGAGA
>Ga0058698_10001197_pt1 | contig 12157 bp, 12 predicted proteins | sample AgamicAsSfe_FD_67288 | JGI IMG/M metagenome (GOLD analysis project Ga0058698, IMG submission 67288) | Agave microbial communities from Guanajuato, Mexico - As.Sf.e | ecosystem: Host-associated > Plants > Phyllosphere > Phylloplane/Leaf | place: Guanajuato, Mexico | collected 2012-05-30
AGTGAAAGCTCTGCTTCCTGTTCGATGTGGATGTTGGTGGTGGGTACCTCGACTGTCGCTGACTGTTCGATCGGCCCTTGGTCACCAGCCTGTTCTCGAAGTTGCTCCTGAACTTGTTCTTGGACCTGCTCTTCGAGTTTCTCCTCAACTTGCTCTACAGCATGAGGATCGAGCTCTCCCTGAACCTGCTTGTCAAGCTGCTCTTGAACTTGGTCTTGCACTTGTTCGTGGACTTGGTCTTGAACCTGTGCAACGACCTGCTCATGTATCTGTTCCTCAACCTGCTCTTGGGTAACTTTTACACCGCCGTCTTCTTCGTCTATCTCGACTGATTCGGGTTGCTCTTCCGATCGGTTTGCCTGTTCTGGGTTGTTTTCGACCTCCTCGGCAGGCTTGAAGTTGAATTTGGTGGACTTGGGCGCTCTGGCCTTCGCTGCCCGCTTGCCTGTAGGCTGTTCCCAACCCTCGTCTTCCGCCTCTGGCTCGGCAGATTCGGCGTCAATCTGGCCGCCCTCTGTCGCTTCTTCAGCTGCATCTTCGGCAGCATTGCTGGCTAATTTGCCCGCCCTTCGCCTATTCTTGCGCTTCTTTGTGGAACTTGAAGAGCCCTCTCTTTGCGCCTTTTCCTCGTTCTCCCTTTCGATCTCCTCGGGCCTTCTCTTGATTTCTCCCTTCGGTACCTCTCTTAAACCCCAGTTTCCACCGTTCCTTTCACAGTGCACCTCATAAGCCAGAGCTAAGATACCCAAATCCTGTCTACTCAGAACTGCATGATCACCCGTCTTTTTACTGAACGCAATAACCGCATCGTAGCTTGCTGGACTAGGGTTCCTGATTTTCAGAAAAGGAATCAGCGTTGTCTGCACACGTGATCGTGTCGCTTCATCGCGGATCTCAGAGAGAATGGCAGGGGTGGTCCAAAGTTCCTCGGCAGCGTTGATAATCGTAGATATCGAGACGGTATTCTTGATCAAGGGACCAGTATCTAGAATGAGCGAGTGGATTGGTTTCTGCTGAGTTGCACTAGGTGTCGCCATTATGCTGTAATCTGGGCAGCAATCGCAGCCTAGTTGTGGAAATTCGTCTGCTTGTCCTAGGTGGGCGGGATATCGAGACAGTTTGATGCCACGATATGGTACGAATTTTTGATCGTTAATATGTGACTAGGCCGTGCCGCTGGCGTGGTGGAAGATTTCACGCTGGTGGCGGTGGGGCGCAACTTTTTTGTCGTGAAACCCCTCGCGAATTTTGATTGGCTGGTTCCACCAGAGACAGCAATGGGAACGCTGCGGGAGCCAACTACGACTGTCGATTGACTATCAAGTCAATCTGCATGCACTATACATCTGTAGTCATGGCCTCGATTGCTACGTGGTAATTCTGACTCGCCCTCAGTAAAAGTTGTGAGATGTTCATGAAATGTTTCATTCAAACGCCGCCCAATGCTGAAGTTGCGAGCCCATCCTCACGTCGCTTGTGGTATACAGTACACATACATGAATTACATCAACGCCGTCCTAGCTCTTAGTCGTGATGCTCGAGATTCGTTTCAAGGCGAAGACTTAAGCGATAGGTTTGCTCCTCTCGTCTTCTGGCATACGCATGTACGCATCAATCGCCGCACTAAAGACTGCGAAACCTGCACATCCCACAGCCACAGCCTGTGGCCCGGCATTTCTGGCTAGTATTCCACCTGTCAAACAGCCCCCAGCCACTCCGTTGTACAAGTCGTTCTTGGCTCGTAGGCCCTCGATGGCGCATTCAGTGCCTGAAAATATGGCGCCCACTTTAGCGAAGTTGCGTCCACTGGAAATAGAGGATCGATACATGTCGCGCAGACCAGCTCGTAGTTGCTGGCGGAGTGGAAGGTCTTTGACATCGACGACTCCGGTAGCGGTTGGATTTGGGAGGGTAGCGGTGGCGGACGCAGAGGGCGCTGTGGTGAGGGTAGCTGCGGAAGCGGAGTTGACGTTGCTTGTAGCTATGGTTGATGGCTTGACGCCTGCTGTTGGTGTTGTGCCGGAGACTGCGGTGGCAGGCTTAGAAGCCGGTGTGTTGACAGCGAGGGGTTGTGACATTGGGGTATCGTATCGCATCTGGCCATGTCAGTCATGTCTGCTCTAATGCAATCGTTCCAATACATACCGAGGCCATAAAGAGTCCAAACATAGCACCCAAACCACCACCCATGACGCCTGCCATTACCGTCTTGCCAATGCAAGACTCCATGCCCATTTGCATGGCTTTCACCATCTGCTGCTCCTGCTCGCTCATGCCAGCATTAGGGTTCATGGCGGCTGGCAATGCGCCAACCCCTCCTATTCCTCCTGGAAAAGACATGTTGGAGATAGTTGATCACCACTGCGTTGGAAAGCGGATGTGGCACAGGAGCAATGCTGTTGCGAAGGCGGTGCGATGCGCCGCCGCTGCCTGGAACTTTTGCGGAGTTGGAGCGGAGGACGGAACATGCCGCACATGTGGGGCTTGGCACCCGCTCGAGCACAGTCACGTACAATCTAATCAAGTTGCTTGCTGGATGCGGTAAAGAGTATTCGGTTTCTCATTATGCTTCTAACGACGGTACATGTCTACCCGAAGCTAGGTCCAAGAATATGCCATTACGCCGACGCCATGCTATCTCTAGAACTTTTCCACACTTCAAGCCACCTCTTCAACAAGTTCTGCAATACTGAATTAGACAATGCTGTTAATGGCGTTGCGTCATAATGCTAAATCGCTAAAAGCAACTACCGTATCAAACGTTCAGTTCATAAAATCGCCGTGCGAGTAGTCCTCAGTCCTCGACTCCGGAGGTGGCGTGAGTTGCTTCTCCCATTCCCTCATCAGATGCGATGCGGTACGCTTCAAGTTGCTCGGCGACACTTTGGTCATATCAGGCCAAGGAATGGAGCTGCGCTTCTGGTCTCGAGGAGTCATGTCTTCTTGGGTAATCGAGGTAAGCGATGATGCTTTGGAGTCGTGACGCCTCGAGTGGTACCTGGTGCTGGTACTTGTTCGCGAGCTACCTGGACCAGAAACCGGCGATGTCTGCGCATCCGATTCGTCTGAGCTGTCCTTGGAGTCTCCCAAATCGACGAGGAGTGACTCGTTTGGTGTGTCCCAGTTGTCCCAATCCTCTTCTGATGCAACCTTGCGAATCTGTTTTTGCGGGGTAGTTGTGTTCTTGAGAGCGTGCGTCTTCTTGTTGACCGCAGTGGTCTTGGGCTCGCTTAGACCCATCTCCTTCCAGAAGTCGTCGCCGATGGATCCTAGCTGTTGGGTGTTTTTCTTCGAGCTGGCGGACCGACTAAGGGCTGGGCGACCGTCGGACGATTTTCGGCCAGACTTTGAAAGGCTCTTGACACTTGTCATGCCGGGGTTACCTTCTGCCGTGTTGACAGCCTCATCGCCCACAGTTGCTTGTCGGATATCCTCCATAAATGTAAACAGCCCCTTCTTGAAGTCTGCCGCCATCTGTGTGCCGGCGCGGATGAGCTGTTCACGCTGTATCGTTGGCATGCCACCCATGTCATACCGGTCGTGTTCACCAGCGTTGACAACTTGTCGTGTGATATCTGACGAAGTGGAAGCCCTCGTAGGGAGCTGTGGTCGAGAGTCGGCAGAGTGGTCATCCTGTAAATCGAGTGGCTGGGGGAATGACGGCGACTGGAGACGATCGGGGGAAAGCAGGGATAGCGTTCGTAGATGTCGCGAACCGCTAAAGACCTTTCTTTGAGACGTCTTGGTGGGGTTCAGCAGGGCCCTTCTACGCTCCATCTCTTTCTGCATCCACAGGTTTGAACCATCGTCCTCATATTGGCCCGCTGGAGTATTGGCAAGCGACGTGTCCAGTGGTTGCAGCGCAGCAACCTTGCGCACCTCGTTGCGACGCTTGTTAGCTTCGTGATGGGCCCAATGTGTCTTGAGCATGTTCAAATCCGCCTCGGCTTTTGTCAGCTCTTCCTTCAGTTCGAGCACATAGCGCTCTTGAGCAGCAAGAACCGCCATGATGTTTGTCTCGGAGGTGGCATCCTCAGGCTCTGGTGAATGCACAGACGTTGTTCCATTCATCCATGATTGCGGGCGCGATCGTGTCGACGAAGTCGGGGAACTGATGCTTGCGCTTGGCTGGATAGGGAACTGCAGCGATAGGCGTTTGCCTTGGCCAACGACGTCGACCGTCTTGGACCGAGAATGCGACGGCATCGTCTTGGTTGGTGAGGGTTGAAAAGAAGTGTTCGAGTTGGGGGCGTCGGGAGATATTAATGTCGACTGGGATGACGGGTCCGCCCCTTTGTCATGCAGGGTTGTCGGTGTCTGTGCTCTGTCCATGGAGTCTGCTCCTCCAAGGTAGAAGATGGAATTGCTCGTATACTGTCCCTCCTTGAGAGTACAGAGAATGGTTGAGAGACGAGCGCGGCGAGCGAGTCGGTGAAGAATAAGCGAGGCGGCGGCTGGGGAGCTGCCGTAGACTTCGAGATAAAGGGCTAGAAGCGCTGTGGGTAGGCCGACCAATCGGAGGAGGAGAGACCCTCTAAACCACGAGAACCAAGACCTGAAGAGCGTTGGGCCAGTGGCGCAAGAACTCATACCAAAGACATTGAAGAAAGCATGCCACAGTTCAAAGCAGTAACGAGTATCTAGAGATTCCTGCAGCCGAACCCGTAGTCTTTGTGCAGCAGGTCGCTCACGCGCACAGTGCTCAGGCCATCAACAACCCAATTCAGGAACCCATCTCCTGGCTGCATGTTCCAAGGGACTGCTTGCGCGGCTAGTTTGGTTACGGAGAGGATGTGTGGAGACGGTGAACGAACATCCGTCTGTTGAGGTTGACGTTTGCCCTGTCTTTTTACCATCGCCCTTTCGTTACTCATTCAAGTACTTCAAGGCACCTGTCACCACACGTGCAGGTTGCTGCTGTCAAACACGTTCGTGGATGCTGAGTCCCATATTTTCCGAGACGACGCGCGATGTTGCGGAAATGAGGGGGTCAGGCCACGCAAGTTGACACCTCAGAAGATGATCCATGTAGCAACAACTTCAGAGCTAGCTGGGGACGCGCCTTGGGTGTTCCGGTCAAAGGCGGGTTCGTGGTCATCTCATACTAAGCATTGAATCTACGGTTGCTGAGGGGAACAGAAGCGGAAAACATGGTGCGCTTCGCTTTGACAGTCGGTCAACATGGAAGTCCATCCACGGCCTTCTCCCCAAATTACCGCAACGGGTACGAGTGCGTTGTCCGAACGGCCTGTTTCACGCTATTAGGGCTTTCCGCAGTTGAGCCTAGCGGTGAGTGGGATGGTAGGTTTGGGAATGCCTGGAGTGCCTTGTAGCACGATGCCGTTAGCTCGTGTTTCCCTCAGCAACCGCAAAAGTAAACCCCGGCGGGAAGAGCAGGCGCAGGTGATGCGCCACCACAACGACGATAGATCCAATTGGTGATTCGACTGATGACTGTAGTATCCGCTGCTGCATGTTACCCGCAGTGTGGATCTTATGCAGGGCAACTTTGGTGAGCGATGGAATTGGAATGCTCCAGCTATGGAGACGGCAAACTGGTTTGTAAGGCTTGAAAGCCGAGCGACATGACTCCCAAGACTGGTGTGCTATCTTGGGTATCCATCCTCAGTCTCTGTTGTTCTTCTGCAGCATTGATACCCGGCGACGTCATACCAATCTCGCCAATTCCTAGGTGGCGGCGGGGTTGTGCGTTTGTTGATGATCATTCTCGTTGCCTCGGCGATGATAGGGCTGGACCCTGCGCGATACTCTGATATACACCACAACGGCGACGCCATTGAGCAGCCCAGCACCACGAACAATTCTTATTTCTATCCCAGTAGCCTTACGCTGAAACACGCTTTCGTCCATCTTCGCCTGACCGCCGACCACCTACCGAAATTCCCAAGCCATTGCGCTTCCACTCAGCGATATCACAATCGCCCGCCATGGCCGAAAACTACCAAGTCATGGAGGAGCTGGGCAGTACGTTGTGGATTGCCCCCAATTGGGTTCACGTTTACTGACATGTCCAGGTGGGAGCTTTGGAAAGGTGTTCAAGGCCATTGACCGTACTACCGGCGAGACGGTCGCTATCAAGCACATCGACCTCGAGGACAGCAGCGAGGAGCTGGCCGACATCCAGGCCGAGATTTCACTGTTGAGCACATGCCACAGCCCGTACATCACCGAATACAAGACCAGCTTTGTCAAGGGCGTAAAGTTATGGATAGTCATGGAATATCTGGGCGGAGGATCGGCCGCAGACTTGGTATGCAGACTCACAGATGGACATGAACTTCACGAACTAACAGTTGCAGTTGGCACCAGGAACTTTCAGCGAAGCCCACATCGCCATCACTTGCCGAGAACTCCTGCTTGGACTAGACTACCTACATTCCACCGGCAAGATTCATCGGGACATCAAGGCCGCCAACGTACTACTCACAGACCAGGGCAAAGTCAAGCTCGCTGACTTCGGTGTCGCCGCACAACTCACAAACATCAAATCGCAACGCATGACGTTTGTCGGCACACCGTTCTGGATGGCACCAGAGGTTATCCAAGAGGCTGGCTATGATTTCAGGGCCGATATCTGGTCACTCGGTATCACCGCTATGGAGTTGGCAGAGGGCGCACCACCACATGCTGGATCACATCCCATGAAGGTGCTCTTTACTATCCCGAAGAACCCAGCACCAAGACTAGAGGGCGACGAGTGGAGCAAAGACTTCAAAGACTTCATTGCCCAATGCCTCATCAAGGACCCGGACCGACGTGCGACCGCCAAGGAGCTCCTCAAACATCGATTTGTCCAGCGTGCGGGCAAGGTGGAGGCACTGCGTGAGCTGGTCGAGCGCAAGCAGATGTTCGACGCCCAAAGGGAACAGCAAGCGGCATCGCACCCCAAGTACTACGAAGAGACCATGGTTGATCTTTCCCCTAGAGCTGAGGAAGACGATTGGGACTTCGACACTGTTAAGCGGGGTACTGTTCAGGCACGGCAAACTATGAAACAACGTCGCAAACTGGCCCGTATACCCTCCTCTGGTAATGAAGAGGTTGAGAGTGTGATGCAACGAATGGATCTCAATGCAGCACCTTTGGGCGACATTACTGATTCACCACTTCCAGCACGCCGACGGCCGTCTTCTCGACGATCTTCCCAAGCCACGGCTTTCCGTGTTCCTTCAGGCGATACGCCCACCGCTCGTCGCGTCAGCAACTTCAACAAGTCGCCCCTAGGCGTTGACATGACATTCGGAAACTCGCCCTCGACTGTACGGCATTTCAAACGTGTCTCCTCGGACGAGCGCCGTGCAGCACTCCGCTCAAATCCTCCACCAGTAGCTCAGAACAATCAGTCTTTCCAACCAAATCCCGAAGCACGAACCTTCCGTCCATCACCTCCGACATCTAATCATCCACTGGATATGAACAACGAGAACGAACCGCCTGCTCCCGATGGTCATATGCCTATCACGAAGGATGCTCTATACGGTCGCCGAGCGTACAGCAAGGTCCTAGATTCGGTTTTCCAGGAGGCACATGCCGATACAGCATCGCCTCATCAACGGGACGCTATCGGACGTGTTGCGCAAGCCTGGCAGCATCTTGACGAGGTCGATCCCCACGGGGAGTTCATGCTATTGAAAGCCATGGTCGACCGTCTCAAGAATGACACCAAGCTTGCGTACGCTCTCGGCATCGAAGTCTCAGCTGTGCAATCACCGTTGAAGCACAACACCAAGACTAGTGACACTAGTTTGGGCGGCACAACTGTCCATGGCACTGGCACAACACGTATCCGGTCTAGTACTACAAGTGCGGCCACTTCAACCGTCAGTAAATCTTCGGAAGAGTACGACCACACTCCAATATCAACACCGACGCGGAACAACACACCCATTGCCAATTCGGGCTCTCCGTTGAAGGGGCCTAAGCTGGTGATGGCGAAGAACAACCCTCACCTAAAGTCACATAAGCGCCGTCAAAGCGCATTTGTAGTTGGCGAAAAGGGCTTCGGTGCCGACGGCCACGGTTATTTTGATGAGAAGAAGCTACCTGGCTATGTCGAGCCTGGTATGGAGCAACAAGGGTTGCTAGCTGACATTCTTTATGGGCAATGGACACAAGGCCTGCGCACTCGGTGGCCTATCGCATAATCTTTCTCGTCTGGTTGGACAGACGTTGGCGTGAGTGTTTCTTTTTTTTGCATGTTCCTTTTGCCTTGCTGCTCTCGCGTTGGATTCTGAGTTATGGTCGGGTTCGCAAGTTTGAAATCGGCGTTTGTGGGTCACATACTAATGACTGACGATATGGTGGTTGCGGGTCGTTGCTGGGGTCTTCACATCAGTCATTCTAGACAGTGCTAATCTGCTGCATCTCTGCGTTGCATTCGCACTGACACTGGCGTTTCGCGGTCTCTCAGGTCTAATAGGGAAGGATACCTGAAGGTCGTGTGTGTATAAATAGTTTATGGATATGTAATGACGATACCAACGTCTCTTGTTAACGAGAGAACAAAGTATAATGACTTGCGTGTCGTGACGAATTGAGTGTATTGTCTGACGTTCGCGGCAATCGATTAGAGTGACTTCTTCTCGCATGCTTGCACCTCAATCTTTCTGCCCTGGTACTTTGCTGCTGAAGGCTATTGGCGACGGAACCTAACCTGCCAACGTGGTCTGCTTGTGGAATGCTCATTGCTTCCAGGTACTAGGAACGCCGGCGTACGGCACAGAGATAGACCCTTGTCGATCGGGGGGTAGTCCGTTGCAGACCAGCAATCACGAGCTGCACAGCTTTCCCAGATGAACCTGTACTTACCACATCTGGTACCTGTACGCCCTGGTTTCCGGGTCCCGTAGACGTCAGCGCTGTCATCGAAGCGGTGACATCCTTGCTGCCGAAGTATTGGGCGACGCATGTGTTCACAAGCCCGGATCCCATTGGCCACGCGACGCTTGTTATGAGCCGCGTGTATTTCCTCGGTAGCGATATGCAGAAGTCTAACGCAGTTCCCCGCGGGTGCAAGACCTTGAGAATATAAAATGGGCCTCTGGCGCTCCCACATTGCTGGGCATCAAGGCTTATCATTGCTTGGTCTTCTTGGTATACTTCTTTGGGCATTGCTGCGAACACTAAGATGCAATTCGCGATAAACACCGCCCACAAGGGTGCACTGCTTGCACTCATTGCAAGCGCTGGAGCTGCGCCGACGACCACCATATCCGCTGCTGGAAATGCGGGTGCAAGCAGTGCGGATGTGTATCCTCCTGCCGGCAGTAAGTTTGGATGGAATTGCGCAGAAAGCGGAGTGCTGATGGCTTGGTTGCGTAGCCGAGGTCAACTCTCAACTCTTCCCGCCCGAGTCTGTAGTCGGCTTCCCTGGACGTGAGTCGCGTACCCTCCTGGATGTTTTGTTCCAGACTAATCTGGATCTCCATCAGCAACACCAACAGGAGCCGAGCCTAATGCCATTCAGACAGCGCCGTCATATCCCTACAATGATGGCGATGCGTCTTCGTACCCACTTATCAAGCCTCAGCCGCATGGCAGCGGTTCACAGTCGCCAAACTTTGACATCACAAAGTACTGGGGCAACTTGAGTCCCTGGTATTCTGTTCGAAGTGCAGACTATGGTCTTCCTGATGCTAGTCCTCTGATTCCTGATGGCTGCGACATCACGCAGATGCATCTTCTTTACCGTCATGGCGCTCGGTACCCAACTAGTGGTGCAGCGCCTGCGACCTTTGCCCAAAAGATTGCAAATGCTACGAAGACTGGCCTTGCTGTCTCTGGAGAGCTTTCCTTCCTAAGCGACTGGACGTACAAGCTGGGTGCAGAGCTTCTCACACCATCTGGCCGCAGCATGAACTTCCTACTGGGTATCGAGTACCGTGAGTTGTATGGTCATTTGCTCAACAATTTCACAGAAGCTGGTACTATCCCGGTCTTCCGAACACAGTCTCAAGATCGTATGGTGAAAACTGCGGAGAACTTCGCTGCCGGCTTCTTTGGCGTGCCTGAGTACATGGACGAAGTCAGCATTGAATTGCTCGTCGAGACTCAAGGTGTCAACAACTCTGGTGCACCCTACGAAATCTGCAACAACTCGAACATTGCCACACGAGGAAGCATCGGCAGCCGTGTCGCGGCACAATTCGCGAACAACGCTTTCAATGCCACTATCGCTCGTCTCCAGTCGCAGGCTAGCGGCATTAACTTTACCTCCACTGATGCCATCGCTATGCTTCAGCTTTGCTCATACGAGACACACGCTCTCGGCTACTCCGCTTTCTGCAACCTGTTTAACGAAGAAGACTTCTTGAATTATGAGTACTATTTTGACCTCTCGTTCTATTACAACAACGGGCCTGGTTCACCTGTCTCGGCAGCGCAAGGCAAAGGCTTTCTTGACGAGTTTATCGCGCGCTTCACTCATCAATATCCTGGGCCCAATTCAGCATTGAATGAGACATTCGACAACTCCTCGACATACTTTCCGCTCAACCAGTCCATCTACGCAGACGCCACCCACGAAGTGGTTGTCCTTGATACGCTCACTGCTTTCAACCTGACCGCTCTGTTCAAAGGTCCACCATTAAGTCCTCAAGGCAATCAAGGCCAAAACAGTTTTGTAGCCAGCAAACTGGTACCATTCGCGACGCATTTTACTACACAAGTGCTTTCTTGCCCAGCTATGCAACCATCTAAACAGATCCGCTTTATTGTGTACGTATCTTCTTTCTTCTTCGAGTTTGACGCGCAACTGACGGTAGTTCTCAGCAATGACGCTGTCGTTCCAATCGACGAATCATACCCGGGCTGCCCAGCTAACCCCAACGGTCTCTGTTCATTCGACAACGTGGTCGAAGTTTTGCAGAAACGCAGTGCTGAGATCGACTTTGATTATGATTGTTTTGCAAACTATACAGCCGCTCCTGGACAGGATTACAATGGCAGGGCGCCAAGGTCTTAGATCATATCAGGAAGCAAAGACAGCCCTAGTATCAGAAGGAAACGATAGTGCAATGTAATGCAACGAAACTTAATGAAATCGTCATCCACACTCTATCCTCATTGAGAATTCGCTCGCTAGTTGCTACGGCGTGCACAGCTGTAGAGGGGTAACTGCGCGGCCACGCCAACTGTCATGAGCTGTTCTTCACGCTTGTCGTTTATGGTTCGTCCGCAATTTTGGGAGTAGTACAGCTCTTAATCGCCTGCGTGTTCCTTTTGTGCAAGTCATCAGGTGCCTCCAGCCAAGCTAGACATTCCCGACTTCACAAATTTGGGTGTCGTATCTCTGCAAGATCCCGGTACAGTTCTCCAGTACCCAAGTCGATACCTAAGTTATTGCCTAGGACCCCAGATAAATCTTCGGCTGCTCCTTGCACGCCGCACAAAATAGTCATATGGATATGATAGGCTCGTTCTCTTCACCGGGTAAAAAGAAGACTAGTCATAGAAGCGGATCATTAGATATCGTGGCGGAGAGTGAGGGGGGCAAGTCATGAAGCATTTTCGATGCTTTCGTAAATGTGATGGGATACGGAGTGTTGAGATTAGGCAAGTTACCCGCAGAGTAGGACCTTTCAAGTACAGTGTGCTTTTCAGTCACGATGTATAACCCGGCTGCAGATCGCTTGTCAGATCCAGATTGATAGCGAGTATCGGACTGATCACGACAAAGGATGTCTTTCCTCTTAATACGACGGTAAGCATACACAGTGAGCGCAGTGAGTGCTGCACTGGTCATTGGAGAAGCCAAAAAGCCGTAAAATACCAGTAGATAGCACATACAAGGTCTTAGGTTCATCTGCGCTGTAGACGACTAGAGTGTTTCGTACATGCTCCGCCACAGCTTGTTTACATGAAGTGAAACGATAAGAAATTGGAACTAAGTACGAAAGTCAAATTGTTGCCGTTTGCTTCTGCAAGACAGGGATATCCTCTTTCCAAATTTAGTCTAGTCCTGACCTGTCTCAGTCGCGAAGTCTCCCAAGAAACTTGGCGGCGTAGTTTCAGCCACCAAGATGTTCATAGGATTATGGTTCACGATCTGCATAACTTCGTCGCGAATCAACTCATCTGTGCCTGCAAAGACCTTCTCTACCCATAATACACTCTTAACAATTAACATGATATCGTC
>Ga0058698_10001198_pt1 | contig 12138 bp, 7 predicted proteins | sample AgamicAsSfe_FD_67288 | JGI IMG/M metagenome (GOLD analysis project Ga0058698, IMG submission 67288) | Agave microbial communities from Guanajuato, Mexico - As.Sf.e | ecosystem: Host-associated > Plants > Phyllosphere > Phylloplane/Leaf | place: Guanajuato, Mexico | collected 2012-05-30
AGACAAAGAGAAGCTGAGTCTCATGGAGCGAAGTTGGATGCCGGTATGTCACTTTGTTCGGCACATGCCGCCACTGCCTTATCCTTCGTTTCCACACTCGTAACGCCACTCATCATCCATACCCTTTTTTCATTCTACTTCCCTTGGTGGACAGCAACTAACAGCCTGGCAATAGTTTGGTCTAGGCTCCCGAACCTGCATTGGACGACACATTTCGCAGCTGGAAATGTCCAAGCTGATACCCATGCTGGTGCGCGACTTTGATTTTTCTCTCGCCCCCCACCTGCAGGCTGCGGACTGGCAAACGACTAATTACTGGTTTGTAAAACCGAGGGACTTCCAGGTCAAGGTTATGATACGACAGCAGGACCGCTGATCTAATGTTGAGGAGCAAGTAGCAGCGACGGTCCGCCGGGTAGCTGAGTACCCGGTTCTGGGTGCGGCTGCAATTTGTATGTTGCTATACTTGGAGTGATTGATCGAATAGTTGAGCAATTGAGGTATCGATTCACACTGTAACGTGCAGTAGTGGGGTAGGCATACAGGGTACGATGGTAGGACCGATGCATGATAGCAGATAACAGCCCGATCGTACATAACATACCCTGTTGTTGCCGTACCGACGATACCTTAGCGACCATGATGATGCATAGACGGAATACATTGGAACAAGCCGTGGTGGCGTTCTCGAATTCAATCTACACATTCTGGAATCTCACAGCGCCCGGCTGTTGCTCCGCGAAATGTGCCGTCCCACGTTGTTTTTCAGTCCGCGTCGCTATGTATATATGCGTGCATGCATGTATGCAAGGCTATGGACCAGATGGGTTGCCACCGGTAAATCCCTCGTTTAGGTCATGAAGCCCGTATTTCTGCCGCGGTTCATGGGTGAGAAGAAAACCTGAAAGTAGGAAAACTTGTGCTGTAGTTGGGAATGTTAGACATTGCGGCACAGTAGTTGAGAGACGGTGTGCTGTCTAACTCCTGCCCCTCTTGTAATCGAGATGACCCCTCTTGCATCATCAATTCAGTGAACAGCGGTACCCTAACCCTGAGCCTATCTCCGTGTTTGTTTCAGACCCTCCAAAATGCCAACTTATTCAAGTGTGCCAGCTTGAACCAAGAAAAGTGGAAATGGGACGATGCCTGAGTGCGGCGCAGGTCGCGGTCTCCCGTAGCCAGATAAGCGGAAGCGTCTCCGGCATGTGCATGCCCCCCTGCAGCAGCAACTCGAACAAGCTCCGTCGCGCTCGTATCTACGCCTCGTGATTCGCTAGGGATAGCGTTTCAACTACCACATTCGGATTAGCGGATCGAGTCGTGAGCTAGGCAGAAGAGGGATTAGTGCAGTGGCTCAACAGAAAGTTTATTAAGCTTTGGCATTGCTATCGAGCATGATTTTCTCAGGGGTGCAATGATGTGGGTACGTACGTGGGCGAGAATGGGCGGCGCTGGACAGCGTGGGTGCCTTGTTCGGCTGCTTGCTAGCTGGAGGGACCAGAGAGCAGGACGCGATATGCAAGTGATGGTCGCACGGCTGCCAGTTTGCCTCGCTACGAGGCTGAAGTGCACAGTGCGCAAGGCTGGTCAATCCCGGCTGCAAGCAAGCTGCAGTCAAGATACTGTGATGCTATGCAAATGATTCATGGAAAAAAAAAATCTATTAGATACTACACTATTGCAAGTCCTTATCTGTGAAATGTACGATGTAGACGTTAGATGCCCAGGGACGCCTCGGCGCCTCAACCATGCCAGTGAGGAAAAGAAATGAGAAAACGTTCATCTAATATGCCCTTGGTCCCCGAATCGGTTTGGAAAAGAAAAGGTAGGTCGTACACGTAGGAGTGGGTCCCCGGGAGTAAAAAAAGGAAAATGCACTCGGCAGTCAGACGTGGGTGAGTCTAGCACTTGCCGGCCTGCCACATCTTGACAGACTTGACTGTCATACCGCGCTCGTTACCCTCGCCCCAAGTTGGGAGCCAGTCATCCTTGGCTATTGCAAAAGTCAGCAGGAAGTCCATGAGCAAATTGTAGGCTGTGAATCAACGTACCATTCCAGAAATCACGCACGGCAAAGTCGCTGCCATCGACCCACGGCTTGTTACCCTCTCCATCGAAGAACCAACCATTTTGCGCACCAACGGCAACGTTGAGGATAAGGTAGAACTTCTCGTCAAATGGCGCGTTCTTGCCGCCCTGCTTCCATGGGTCTTCGAAAAGGGTACCGTTGCTGGTAGTCAGACCGTTGAAGCCACCCTTCTTCCATAGCTTGTTCTTCTCGTTAAACTTGAAGTACATGACTTGCTTGAGACGGCTGTCAAGGTAGAGGAACAGGTAGTTCTCAGTCCATTCAAGACCAAATGTGTGCCAGCTCGAGGCGAAGTCTGTGCGGCGGAAGAACGAGGTACCGTGCGTGTTGATGTAACCGTCGTGTTGGTAGTCGGGACCCCAGTGGAGCGTGGAAGAGACGAAGTCGCGACCTTCGGGGTACTTGTAACTGTTACCACGGAATTCGGCAATGTCGATTTCTCCACTACGAGGCCAGTCACCATATACGTTGTCTTCGGGCATCATCCAGATAGCGGGCCAGAGCCAGTCACCCTTGGCTGTCTTTGCAACAACTTCAACGCGGCCGTACTTGATCGACTTCTTGCCCTTGGTAGTCATGCGTGCTGAGCGAACAGGGGGAATGATGGTTCCGGTGGTCGAGTTGGATCGGACACCGCACGACTTGTAATCGGTGGATGTGCATGAGCCATCACCGTCTGCCTTGGTGATGTTTAGGGTGTAGCCGTTGAGGATCTGCTCGGCAGTGATGCTAGTGGATTCGGTGGTGAGAGTTGGCACGATGTGGAGACCCTCCGAATCGACGAAGCTGTTCTTTGGGTCGTCGGTGGTCCAGTCGAACTCTCCGTTTCCGTATCCGCCAGTCTGGATCTCGTAACCCCAGTTGGCGGGGTCAATCTTCTCGAAGTTGTCTTCCATGATAAGACATTGCTGTCAAGATGTTAGCCAATGCACAGACTGCTGCGGATTGATCGTACGTCAGGTATTTGCGCCTCCTGTACACCGGTGTACATGATGTATCCACTGACGGCGAAACCGATGAAGATGAACCCAAAGGTGATCCAGTTGCCGACCTTAGTCTTCTTCATCCTTGGATCGTCGACCCATGGTTGCTCGCGTCTAAATGTCTCATCAGCTCGATGCTATTGACGTGTGAAATGGACTGTACTTACTCTCCCCGTAGTCGATAGCTCTTAAAAGGTCGTGGTTGTTTGCGTATCTCAGAAGCGTTTCCGAACTGACTTCCGTAAACAGGACCTCCGAATGAAAGGTTGGAGGGATTCCTGGGCATGTAGGTTCCCTGTGATGAGGACTCGGGACGCATCCTTTGCGACATGCCGGTAGGAAGGTCTGGGACATCTTGGGAGTGAGCCTGAGGCTGTGTTTCCTCCTCAGGGCTCTCCTTCTTGTTACGCTTGAAGAAAGAAGGCATTGTGATAATCTGAGATAAGTGGAAGTATCAAATGCAGGATACAAAAATGGCAGAGTGTTCAGCGATGGGCAAGGTAGTTTATTGCCGTACGCGACCTCGTCTAAGGAGATTAGAAGAGTACACAAAAATGATGCAGGGGACGTTGTTGAGAGCTGAAGTATCGATACCACAAGCCAGGCGAACGCCGCGCTGACTTGTGCGGCACCGATAAATCGATAGTAGACTGAACCGTCGTCGGGAAGCGCGAGATTCTCGGATTCGACAGCCTAGATTTAGAACAATCAACAGGCTCTAGACGTATCTACCGTTCTCGACGCAATGGCTGCTGCAAGTGCAAGGGGCGGATAGTGCCCATGGCAGTTTCAAACCAGTCGCCAGCTACGTCTTGAAGATAGCGCACAGTAGTGTCGATGTTGCTAGCGTTCTTTTAGACGCAGGTACGTCAAAAGCCATGAGATAAGCGCAGAGCTAGTGTGACAGCCTTGCAGTCAAAGTGCCAGGGGGGGCAGCGCCACATGCCGCTAGCGATACGGAAGGATTTGACCGGCCGTATTTGGATTGGGCAGAGGCTTGACGTTTGAGAGGATGATTTGGGAGTCGGACGCCACGGCACATCATTCTATGGTTCCTTCCCAGATTAGCGCCCGGCCGATCGCCTTTCAAAACCCACGCGATCTTCACTTGGATTTTCCACGCCTGTACCCAGGCAAAGGGTGAACCTAAAGTCGCGCACCTGTAGTCCCGTCTAGAGCACTCGATGCATCGGTGGATTAGCCCATAGATGGCTTGCCAGTGTGCATGCTATCGATATTGTATCCTGCCCTCCGTATCTGCACGTTGGTGGCTAAATCCTGCACCTCGGCGTGCTGACCCCCATTGTTGTCGGTTGACTTATCGGCGGACCGGTTAAACGCGCTAATCCTCGATGGTGCGTCGCACATTCAGTAGCTCCACCGCTGCAATCGAAACTCTGTCGACTAGTAATTCTGCTGACTCGATACGACCCAGCTGGACATGGCGTCATGCAAAGTTAAAGAGTTGAGGCAGAAAATCTGTGACGTGTGGCTGGACAGTGGCGAGCTGCTTTATGTGTTGTTCGATAGGCGGTGTTGCAGGGTCAATAGACGCGGAACAACGTCCTAATCTTAACAATAGGATAACCTGCAAGGGTGCTTATCAAGGGCGACGTGCATGACGGCACGCTTTGATCGTTGCCTTGGTTGGCGACGTGGGATTCAACCGCTCGCGGGACGGGGACTTGTCGTAAAAGCAATTTGCAGGGTCCTGTACCCCTTCCCAAGATGTATGCCGCTTGTTCACAACATCTCGGAGTGGCGCGTGTGTAGACCTGGACGTCAGAGGAATTGCGGCGTAGCATACCGACCACTTCGGTCGGTCCAAGACACCAAGTGCCCGGTTCCGTGGAGGACTAGGACTTCAGGCGTCTCCACTTTCGACCTGACTCCCACTCGCTACAGCGCACGAGGCTGGCTGGACAATCCCGCTACGCGAAGCCGAGGAGGTCACCGAACGTTCGACAAAAGTAAATTCTCCTCCGGCCCAAACGTCAAAACTGGCGCACGCCCAGTATAGCAGCGGCTAAGCTAAGCTGTTCCACTTAGCCCAGGCACAAGCGTGAGAAATGCAAGGTATCCGAATGCGACACATGATTTCACATCCCCTTTTGACATCGATCTCGATCATGACCCGTAGACTTATGGTGTTGCACCGGCGAAACAGATGTTCGTCGCTGCTAGTAAAATTGCCACCGTCCCAACATCGCGGCCCACCAAGGCCCAGCAGGCGGGAGAGCGACCGGGGCGTGCGCTGGCAAGAATATCGATGGATGACAGGATCGCTAGGTGCAGCCGGTGGCCTGGCGGTGCCGCCGGTTCTGGATGGTGAGGTATGCGAGATAGCGTTTGTGACAGACGCAGTGACCTCAATCGGGACATTCGCGTAAGAAGTCTTGTTGAGACTCGAACGTGCTAGACAAGGGGTATGCCGAACATTCGATAGTGTGTAGCATGAGTGTATCTTTGACCTGGTCGCTAAGGATTGTGGCGGGGCCTTGTTTCGCGTAGTCGGAGAGAATTGTGTAGACACTACCAACTGTGCCGCGTTGATAACCTCTGCTCGTCGACCGCTTCAGATCTCTTTCCAGTCTCTACACTCTTGCGCTTTTACTGATCTTCGCAGGGCTCCTTGCCCATTCCTTCGTTTCTTGGCTCAGACCACAACACCCATCTCTTAGCAGATTTGTCTGCTTCATACAATCGCTTAGCAACATCCCTTAACTACCCATACCACCCATCTTAATCCTTGTGACATCCCAGACATGTCTTCCGCAACACCTTCCCACGATGGGGACAGGCCCTTCATCCCCTCCAGCCGGCAATCGTTCAGTGGCAGTGTCAACGATTCGCGCTACTCCACACCTCAGACACCCACAGGTCGCCCTCCGATGTCCCGACCGTTGACCATGAAGATCGATGAAGATTCAAGGTACCGTGCTGTGAGTACAATCATCAGCAATCTTAGAAACCCCATCTCACACCTCACAGATCATCAAGCACCTTTACGCTAAGGCCTGCTCCATGCGATGGATGACTTCCAGTGCCCTATCGCCCGGCTCCTGCGAGGGTGTGTTGATCCGAAAGGGTCAAGGAGAATACGTCACAGAACCTGTAGCGGCCAACAAGGACCTCCTCTCGGCAGTGAAGAGGATCAACCCAGGTGTTGCTCTCACCATGAGCACTGACGGCACCCAAGCCATCTTCGACGTGCTCGAGCCCTTCGAGACGGAGTTGATGTTCCAGAACGGCTCTCAGATCCAAATCTTTGAATCCATGGCAGAGGTAGCCACCTCCAGTACCATCCGCAAATTCCAATATGCAGCTCTCATTCGTCAGGAGAGGCTCCTTCTTGTGTGGCACGACGACCTTGGTGCTATTCTTTCCCAGGCAATGGAGATCGAATCCAGGATCCTGGCCTTGGTCTGGGGTACTTCCAAGAACCCCTTCAGTGGTTTCGACAGCGCCATCCAGTCCAGCGCCAACTCTACTCTTGGAGGATCCACTGTCGACTTCGCTATCGACGGCAAGAAGGATGATGTTGAGGTCAACGCTGAAGAGGTCGATGGTGATCTTGAGAAGGCTGATGGCCCCAAGGAGTCGCTTGCACGCCCCCTCATTTTCACCAGTTCCATCTTCGTTGGTCTTGCCATGGTCTTGATCATCATCCTCGTCATCGGTCTTGGTAACAAAGCCATCATCCTTCAGACAATGACTGACCACTTTTACCCTCGTATTCTTCTCATCTTGACGGAGCCGCTCTGGATCGCTTTGGGTCTTTTCTTCGTCGTTGTCGTCATGGGTAACATCTTTGAGGTTTTCGGACCTGTCACTGGTGTCAAGTCAAACAGCCGTTTCCACTCAGCCATCAAGCCTAATCTCGCTCAAGCCCGCGCTCAAGGATTCACGCCATCCACCATCACTATCCAAATGCCAATTTACACCGAGTCACTAGAGGGTGTCGTCAAGCCTACTGTCGCCAGTTTGCAAGCCGCCATCTCCTACTACGAGTCTCGCGGTGGAACTGCGCGCATCTTCATCAACGACGACGGTATGGCTGTTCGGTCTGAGGAGGACAACGAGAAGTTCCTTCGCTTCTACGAGAACAACAACATCGGATGGGTCTCGCGTCCCAAGCACAACCATGAAGGATTCGTTCGCCGTGGAAAGTTCAAGAAGGCCTCTAACATGAACTTCGCCCTCAACACCTCCAACAAGGTAGAGGATGTTCTCCAAAGCTTGGTCGACAATCGCTATGACAAGGGTAACGCTTCTATCTCCGAGGAGGAGGAGCTTGCGCTCTACCACGAGGCTCTCGAACAGGTTCTTACTGCTGATCCCCGCGCGAAGGCTGGTGGTAACATCCGTATGGGTGAGATCATCCTTATCGTCGACTCTGATACCATCGTTCCCGAAGATTGTCTCATGTACGGAGCTGCAGAGATGTTCTTGTCGCCTGAAGTCGCTATCGTTCAACATGCAACTGGTGTCATGCAAGTCTCATGGGATTACTTTGAGAACGGTATCACTTACTTCACCAACCTTGTCTACACTGCTATTCGCTTCTCGGTCGGTAGTGGTGAAGTCGCCCCCTTCGTCGGTCACAACGCTTTCTTACGCTGGCAAGCTGTCCAGTCAGTCGGCAACCCCCCTGAAGATGATGGTTACGTCTGCTTTTGGTCGGAGAGCCACGTTTCCGAGGATTTCGATATTGCGCTCCGTCTCCAGATCAAGGGTAACATCGTCCGCCTTGCTAGCTACCACGGCCGTGGTTTCAAAGAGGGTGTCTCGCTATCCGTCTTCGACGAGTTGGACCGATGGGAGAAATACGCGTACGGTTGCAACGAATTGGTCTTCAACCCCGTCCACACCTGGTTGTGGAAGTCGCCATTCACCAAGCTCTTCCGCACCTTCATCTTCTCCAACATCCAGCTGTCTTCCAAGATCTCTATCTGCGGTTACATCTTCTCTTACTACGCTCTCGGTTCGGCTGTTCCCCTTGGTGCCCTCAACTACTTCCTTGTCGGATGGCTGAACGGCGACCTCGACAAGTACTATGTCGAATCTTGGAAGATCTTCATCGTCTTGCTCATCGTCTTCAACGGAATGTCAAACGTCTGCTTTGCCATTATGCGCTACCGTATTGGTGAGGCCAGTTTGTTGGGTGCTTTCTTCGAGAACCTCAAGTGGATGCCCTTCTTCATGATCTTCTTCGGTGGTGTCTCATTCCACATCCTGCTCGCCATTTGCTCGCACATGTTCTGCATCGACATGAGTTGGGGTGCCACAGCGAAGGAGAAGGACAACTCCAACTTCTTCGCAGAGTTGCCCAAGATCTGGAAGCGCTTCAAGTGGATGTACATGATCATGATTGCCATGATTGGTGGCATGATCTACCTTGGATGCTTCGCTCCTCATGGATGGGAGATTACCGGTTTGACCGCTGTCTTGCCGTAAGTACTGCCTTTTACTCCAGTATCATTGACACTTCGCTAACCGTACCTAGTTGGGCCGTGACCGTTATCATGCACTGCCTGTTGCCCATTGTACTGAACCCGTCGCTGACGGTCTTCAACTACTGAGTCCGGGTCACGATTGGATGGATTTTCTTTTGTTTGTTTAAGCTGCCGCGGTATTGGGAATTGGAAGCCAGTTGGCACCATGGTTCGGGATACATAGAGCGGCGGATCATCGCATTATGGAGGATGATATCCCCTTGTCGGCGTTGGCTTTAGATTTGTATGACCTTTTTTATAGGTTAATTTCTAATCACTCGTTACCAAAATGACATGTCTTGTACTCACAGCCACATCCCATGCGCGCGACTGCCCTTGGCCTGACTATTCCCACAAAGGTGTCGCATTGAATGGATACGATATTTTCGGTGTCGCACCGAGATAAGATGGATTCTGCGATGGATTTGGTGCACATAGGAATGTGCGGTGTTGCACGTTGTGAGTTGCTGGCAGCTGCGATGCGCTCTTGTTACGGCAAACTCGGGTCGCCTGATGGCTGGCTCTTTTTCAGCTGAAAAACAGCCGGGCGCAACCATGACTGGGCATCTGGCCAACAAGCCACCAGTCTCTCATCGTCACCACACTACCTTTTTCAGCCATTCAGAGCCGGAGGTGGCAGAAACAGACTCCAATCGGCCTTGATCTTCCAATGAAAGTGTCTCTCACGTATCTCGATACAGCAGTGCTCTGCCCGGCGATCCCGATGCGGCTTGCGCTCATGTACGCTACATGTGGCAGCACCATTGAGAAGTCTGTATTTCATACTACACGGTCGATCTAAGATGTTTGGCATGCGTGTGTATCAGCGACATGCTCAGTCTATTCGGCGACGGCTCAGTCTGCCGCGCGCAGTCGTCGCCCATCTGCCAGCTGATATTGTCGCGCCTTCATAGTCTCGTGCCAGCTTGCCATTGTCTAGAATATAAGGTGCACACATCTGTCAAGCCTGTCTGAGCACATAGTGTCAGTATGGGGTTCGTCTTGCTGTGTAGGTATGTTCATGTGTATATTCATGTAGCAGCTGAGGGTATGCACCAGTACGAAGGAGCCCGTTTCGTCCAAGTTAAAGCACTTGAAAAAAAGTAGTCTCAAGTCATACGCTGTTCTTCTTCTGTCATATCTGCATAAACGTGTTTGAGGGGTGCAAGAGAAAGCTGGGTCGGACACTTTGCTCCCTGGCGATCAGTAGGACATGTGGACCCTTCGACGTCAGCCTTTGGTGGGGCTGAAACGTGCGCTAGCAGCATTCACATACACAGCTCACCCCGCCGTGTCGCTCGACGCCTGCACACACACACTCTCTCTCTATACCCCCATAAACTCTTCCCTGATTATTCACAAGAGCTCACGACAGCACACGCACGATGCCGCAGATCAGCGACATCTGGCTCCCATGCCTCATTCTCGTCGTGTTTTGGGCCAGGCCCACGGCAGCTTTCGGTGCCGGCAACATTGCGAGCTTGAGCGCCATTGAGGGACAGAACTGGCGCCATGGAGATATCGAGGACACGCTGCTCACCCTGCTCATTAGCGGCCAGACTGGCAAGAAGTTCAGCAAGATGGATGTCAAGCGCGTCTACTTTGGCAACTGGCTTCGCGACTACTCGCAGGCTGTCGATGTCGGCACCGTCAAGATGGTCTCTGCAGAGGCCATCCGCATCCTCCTCTGGGTGCTCGGCTTCATGAGCTTCGGCTACGGAACCAAGGAGTTCGAGGTTACGCGCGATCGCCTTGGATGCTACCGACCAGAAGAGTAAGAAATGTCCCTGCACAGACTGCACGTGAAACAAACACTGACTTGGTACACCCGCCTTTAGGCATATTGACAACCCCAAGGTTAGCACATGGCCTGCCCACTCATGACTAGAGACTGACTGTCCAGGACTATGCCGACAACCTCGACGCCCGCGACTACGACCGACGCCTACGAGGCCCCGTTGACGAGAGACGCGAGCTTAGTGTCGACGAGCGGACCGGTCTGAAAAACTACATCGCCTCAGAAGACTTGGGCATCACAACATCGGCGGGCATGGTCCGCGACCTGCTCAGGCGTTGCATTGATCTCGGTCGACGCTCAGGAGGACGTGGTCCCGACTTCTACGAAGCCTTGAGACTGCTCGGCACTGCAACCCATTGTATGGAGGACTACTCTGCCCACTCAAACTACGTCGAGCTTGCCTTGATTGAGATCGACGAAGAGAATCGTGACATATTCCCTCACGTGGGCAGAAACGCCCTGTTTGATGTCCGCGCCGCCGGAAAGCAGGTATACCCCATAATAACAGGTACATTCGGTGGTGTCGACTTTTTGCACTCAGTGTGCGGAGAGATTACCGACAAGGCCACACAATCCGAGCTGCAGGAACTCGAAGGCGCAATTGCCAATGCTGAAAGGAGCGAGAACAAGAGCAAAATTCAGGAGCTTCTCGCCAAGCTTCCAGACGGCATCTTTGGCGGCAAAGACGAATCTGGCAAGGCTGACGAGCTCGCCGACAACGCCAACGCTGCTGCCATGGGAAACATCCAGATTACTCCCAAGGAACCTGAAGCCTTTACAGAGCAGATTGGCGAGCTGGTCAAGCAAATTTATCCCATTATGGAGTTCCACGATGAGATCATGCAATCCATCGCTGAGTTTATCGAGAAGATTCCGATCCTACCAGACCTGATCGAGGAGATTCAAAGCCAAGTTACCGTCTTTGTTTTCAGTCTCCTTGCGCCTTATATCTTGCCTATTCTTAGCCAGGTCAAGGCTGAGCTTGAGACTGGATCCAGCGAGGTTATTGCAAGCTCCCGCGAGAAGCAGCACATTGTCTTTAACGACGACTACTCAACCGATCCAACTCACAGCATGCTCTCCAAGGACCACTTTTCCAACGTGCTCAACGAGCCTGCCGGTCGAGTAGCGTCTGCCGTACTGAGCTGGGCTGTTCCCCAAGTCGTTCAGTGCTGGGACGGTGAGGCTGATCCCGAGGAAACCATTGATCGCATCATCAAGGGTGTCTTCCACCATCCTGCCGTTGCTATGGCAGAGAAGAGACATGGCGGAGGAAGGGATCGCGGAGCTACACAATGCCATCAAATCATGCTCGACACTGTCGGAAAATGGTGGGATTCCAAAGATAGCAGAGCCAAGCGTGAGTTCCGTGACCAACTCAGTCGCGACGGTGTACAAAACCTTCGCAACCACAAGGAGAACGTACACGACAAGGGCCACGGCTGCGGCAAACCTCTGGGTATGGCGAATAACTTCGGTTCTTCCGGCGGACAGGGTGGTGTTAACCCACAGATTCAGCAAGCCACTGATCATGTTGGCAAGCTTGCTGGTGAAGCTGTAGGTGGCGGCGCCCTGGGCGGTCTTGTCGGTGGTCTAGTCGGCGGCATTGGTGGCTCTCTGCTTGGTGACGCTTTTGGAGGGAACGAAAAGAAGGGCCGCAAGGAAGAGCATTACGGCCAAGATGGTTCCTACACTCAATCATACTCCGAAACTGGTCATCACCAGGCATCTTCGTATGGTGATAGCGATCGCTACGGTCGCGCTGAGTATCAG
>Ga0058698_10001199_pt1 | contig 12121 bp, 13 predicted proteins | sample AgamicAsSfe_FD_67288 | JGI IMG/M metagenome (GOLD analysis project Ga0058698, IMG submission 67288) | Agave microbial communities from Guanajuato, Mexico - As.Sf.e | ecosystem: Host-associated > Plants > Phyllosphere > Phylloplane/Leaf | place: Guanajuato, Mexico | collected 2012-05-30
GCATCTTCAATCTCACTCTCGCTCTCGCTGCCGTCACGCAGAACCCTCTTCCCATGCAAGAAACCCTCAGGCTCAACCTCAGGCACTAATCGCTCGTCTGCAAACTCATCGCCATCGCGGACGTACCATTTTGCAAAGAGATCGTTTTGAATCCAAATGACCTTTGACAGCGCTTTGACTAATGCGATCTTCTTATCCATCTTGAGTCTAGGATGTGAAAGTACTGCTTCGGTGATGATGTCTTGGACGAACGAGAGTGTAACACCGATATGCACGTATTCAACATGCAAAGGATGCGCTCGTCCCTGGCCCACGTGCATCATACCGACTTTGTCGAGATACTCCCAGAACTCCATTTTAGACGGGTCGCTGCATAACTTTGTAAGGTAGCCCCGCAGAAACATTTTGCGGTACAGGATCTGGGGTGAGTTCTCGCTCAGATTAGGGTCCACCGGCCCTTCGTACGACGTCGATCTTGTTTCGAAGGCTCGTGCGGTGATGTCGTACTGCAGCAGCTTTTTGTAGACGATGTTGACGACGGCGGGGATTAGGGCTTTGATGTATTTGGCGCCAGTTGTTAGGGCTTCGATGTCGCCTGCATCCGTTAGTCGAAGCTCTAATAGGGGAACTTTTGTCGGACTTACGTGAGCTGAAGTCGAGAAATGAATGCAGGTATTGTATCCGTGCTTCAAGGCTGGTGTAGAGGTCGCGGCGGTCAATGTGCTGCATTGGTCGGCGGTTGAGGGGTGTCATGTTGGGCATTTTGAGTTGTAGACGGTGAGAGTAGTTGCGCTTTTTTGATGAACAATTTTGGTTGCAGATCTTGAGATGATGTTTGAATGGTGATATTGAGTACACTGTTTGATATAGTTGAGCCATATATCAATGTCGCGTCCGGTATATACAAGGCGTCCGACCTAGGTAGGTGGCTCGTGCGTGATGGTGGTGTGTTCGGTCGTAAGATGGCGTGACACTCGCCTTCGCATCGCAAGATAGCTACATTTCACACATGTCGCATGCTCCAGCGCTTCCGTCTCTTTACATTGCAGCCTGATGATGTTGTTCGTAACCTGGTGTTTCAATTTGACAGCCCCTACACCAAAACAACTTCGACAAATTCCGGATCCTCCACATCGGGGTACCAATCAACACACATGCCCACAAGACGGAAGGTAGCAGGACCTGCATCACTCTGGGAGTGATATGGCCGTATAATCAGCCCAAAAGCCGAAGGTGAAATCTCCCCGGTTTCTTCATCTTTTCCATTGACTGCACCCGGCATGCGGAACACGAAGTCGCCAGGCTTCACTTGTGCGAAGGCGATACCGAACGTAAAGGACCCCTCAACTTCATAGCAAAATGATTCTAGGCCCTCTAATATTCGCTTTGCTTCGGAAGCGAACTCGAGCCAATCGACATGGACTTCTGATATATTATCCGGTTGTTCCTCTGATGCACCATCCGATAGTAATCCCATAAATCTTTGTGCATGACAGAACAGGATATCCTCAACAGATTCATCCACAAACTTCCCATCGCAGAAGTTTCGAAGATCGAACGGTGGACGGGAAAGCAACTTCGGCACACAGGTCATGGCCAAGGCCACGACCCATTCTATCGTGAGACTTGACATGGCATGCTGAGTCCTTGCAAGAGCCTCGAGATACGATATTGCGTCCGAGTGAACAGTGCCGGACTGAACATGACAGATACGGTGAATACAGCCACGGAGTGGAAGTGCTCTCATCTCGTGCGCATATATAAGACGCTTATCGAACAACCCCCATGGAGATAATTCCGTCCATGAATGCCTTCTCGAACTCCCCAACAAAGACCATGGCCAATGGTCCTGTTGGTGTTGGGACAAACGGTGATCGGCGAACCAGTCGGTAATATGCTGCATCTTGTTTGGCAAGTTCCAACCTGGAACCCATGAAGGCCAGCTTTCGTTTTGATCAGCGAGGCTTCCGAATTGGATCGTGTGCATCATCATATCTTGAGACACTCCAGCTTCCACAGCACCGCTTGCGAACATCGTGTAGACATGCGAGAAATGCATCCTGTAATCCACAGAGCAATAGTCCACCGGTCCTGCTACCAATCCTCCGAATTCAAACAAGCCATACAGTGAATACAAACGATCGCGTTCATCCAAACACACGGTGTTACTGTATGCGCTGAGAAGGTCCAGTAAATATTTCCAGGAATCTTCAACAGCGTCCCAATGACCACTGGTCCTACCTTTCGAAGCGAAAGAGTCCATCTGAGAGATACTGCGGAGATGCTTATGCAGAGCGGCAACTCGACCATGGAGAACGTGATTGATATCCGGGTCAGTATAAGCCCGAAGTAGTGCATACACGCTTTTGATGAACGGTCGCCATTGCATCTTACAATCTCCGCAGTGGATGGACACGTCACGGCCAAGAAATACCTCTTGTAATACCCAGCGTCTTGTGAACCAACTCCTAGAAACGAAGTGTTCTAAGGACAAAAACTCTGGCGTCAGATTGTCAGGGAAAGCTCGGCAGTGTCTCCATTGTAAAAACGACCTCTTTTCGTAGTCAGGTTCACCCGGCTCGAAAATATCATCGACAGCAAGTGCATCTTCGTCAGCGGCTGGGCCTAGCCAAACATGCACTTTGCGAGCTGAAGCATAGATTTTGCCCATCGAACGTACTTGATGGTTTTTCTCTACATTGTGGGACTGGTTAATGCATACTACGCTCTAGTCAGTGTCACTCATTCAGAGAAACATACATCAACACATACTCGCGTCTATCCACAAATGACGTGCTTTCTTGGGCTTCCGCAAGTATCGCAGCATCTCATCTACGACCAACGTAACACGAAGGCTTTTTCCATCGCAGGTAATAGACGTGAAGTCTTGCTGAGGCCCCCATGCATATGAAACGCAACTATACGCTGGTGGGTTTTCTTGGTCATCCCCAAGCTTCCGCACCAAGAGGTTGCCAATCAGCGGCTCGGCAAACGCGCCTGGTTCCAGGTGCAGAACACGAATCTGATGTTTCGCATCGATTGACTGGTATTCATAGTCTCTGCGGTCTTTCATACTGGGTGTATGTGATCTTTGCGCTGACGTGAAGTCTGCAAACTGTACGTTATGTCATGGAACAGTGGCGTCGACTCAAGGCTATCGAGTTATATAAGCTGAGGGTGAGCAGTGTAAAAAGCCATGCTGTTATTGAATTATGAAATATGAGCGAAAGGGCAGGAAAGAAACAGCAATGAAGTGGTTGAGGTGCTGCAGCCAGCCTTTCCGCACCCCGCACCTGCACGTTCAGGTAGGCTGTGGCGGGGCTGTGCACATGCCTGCTACTGCAAAGCGTACTCATTCAGTTTACATTGGATTTTCTAAAGACACTGTAAATGCGAAACAATGAGCCGGTATTTGCTGGCACAACTGATAAAAGGGCTACCGTTTGGTTTGAGGCTCTTCGATGCTGTTTGACTTCCACATTTCATCATTTCGTCCGACATCACTCTAGGGAAGGCACACATCACGCATCAGCCTTCTCCCGATCTCTAGACTAGAAATATATCGCGCTCCTTGTACCTTGGACCCGAGCCATGCATGAGAGCACAAGAGTCCACACAAACACCTACGAGACGGAAAAGATCTTGACGTGGCGAGTTGGAAGATCGATATGGCCGAATGACCAGGGCACATACAGGCTCAACGACAAGTCCGGGATATGAGGTCGTTTTCCTGCGAAATACCAAGTCTCCAGGCTCTACACGCACAAAAGCAAGGCCAAATATGAGTTCATCGCTGGTATCGAGACAGAACGCATACTGACCGTCTAACAACTGGTTAGCTTCCTGCAAGAGACGAGTGCTGTCGAAATCGGCTGGCACTATCGTCGCATCTGGTAGTTGCTTACGCATCTCCGTATCAATGGTGCAATGTATGAGATCTATCTGTCGACCTAACAATACTGTCCACCGCGTTGATTCCTCGCCTGAGGGTAAAAGCGTTGTGGACAACTTGTCGACGTCAGCCTCGCTTTTGATACCTAAAAACCTGGCGCTATACATCGCGACTGCTAACACTGGACTTGCCAAGGTTAAGGAATCGTGGGACGGTCCGGCAACAGGCCATCGTGACAACCTGTCCATGACGAATTGCATCGCGGTACTGCAGCCCCGGCTTGTTTGGGTATCGCCGATAGGATGAATCCTGCCAGACAAGCACAATCCTTTCATCTCTCCAATATTGACCATGGTGAATTCAGCACTGTACTTCCAGCATTTGGGATTCGCGAAGAAAATCCTCGTCAGACTATTTTCTTGATCTTTCACGACTAGAGAGACACAGGACCCCAAATCTGGCATCTTGTTCATAGTGTTCCAGCTTGGTACCCATGAAGGCCAGCTTTCATCCTGCTGCGAGAGGTTTCCGAAGGTAGTAGAATGATGAAGGACTTCATGACCTAGGCCGGCCTTGATGGCCGCGTGAACGAAATCGGTATAGGTGCGGGAGAAGTGAACTCCATAGTTCACGGGACACTGTTCGTAAGACCTAGGCGACATGCCATAGAGCGAGTACAGTCGATCCCGTTCGTCTGCGCATTGGGCCGCATGAAAAGATGACAGCAGCAGAAGTATGCGTGAGTAGATCAATCTACTTTCGCTATCGGATAAGCGGGCATGGTTCAAAGTGGATTTCGGGCTACTCCTATGCCCGTACAACATAATGACTTGCTTCGCGGCTTCTTGAGTACCAGCACTCCATTGGAAGTTGTCTTCATGATTCAAACGAACTTGCGCGCTATGTTTCAACGATTGCCACGTGAATTCATGACGTCCACATCGTATAGTCAATTCGCGGCTTAGAACCACTTCTTGTAGTACCCATCTTCTTCTGAACCACCCCCGTGAAAAGAACGCATCGAGAGACGGAAATGCAAAAGAGACCGAATCGATAGGCCTGGTTGGCACGCGAAAGGCATGTTTGTCCACGTCCGGATCATCGAATATGCGGAGCAAATCATCTATTCGATCTTGATCTGTTGCTGGGCCGAGCCAAACTACCACATTGCTGGCAATTGTGTATATCTTTCCCATTGAGAGCACTTGTAGGCTCTTTTCTTTGTTATCAGCTTGATTGATACATACTAGATACCAATTAGCCAACACCAAACTTATGTGCGATCTTACATACTGGCATCTATCCAAAGATATCATGGCATGAACGGCTCTCGTAGATGCCTCAACATTTCCTCTACCGTGGTTGTGATGCGAAGGGAATAGCCGTCACAGCTGAAGTATGTGTAATCTTTCTGTGATCCCCAGCAGTACGATACGCAATCCCATTCATTGCCGTCGCCTTTCGGAACCCAATCCCAGTCTCTATCATAGAGCGTTTTCTCTCCTATCTTTCGTATCAAGAGACTGCCAACTAGTGGTTCTTCAAACACGCCTGATTCTAGAAGAAGGACACGCAGCTCTTCATCTGTGACAATCGGCTCGTATTGGTAAGTCATTTCATGTTCTTCGATCGTGGGAACTACGCATGCTGAAGTAGAGGATGACAGCGGGCTGAGTCCTTCAAAGGCGGGCATCTCGGGGATGAGCGACGTTCACAGCGAGTAATGGGAAATTGGCAATACACTTCTTTGCGCTAGTCCGGTAGCAGGCAAGGTGGAGGATGATAAGTCGTGATGCGGAGTTTGTAGAGGAACCCAGGAGCCGTATCATGCTGTGCTCGCAGTCAATCACCCCGCAATCGCACGTTCAAAGTGGGATGCGGCGCGGTCGGCATGTCTTTGCCTGTGGCATGTACCAATCAGCCATCGTCCCTATATGAAATCGTAGCATAGGACCGATTCATTGAGAAGTGATGCACGCAGGGCGATATTGCTGCAGTTGATATGAAAACAGAATGCAAGCAGGTAATGGAGGTGGGGAATGTGCCATGACGTCACCGAGCTTAAACCATGAAGACGCGTCTGTTCTCTGTTATGATGGCAAATAGCGGAGTCCTCAGGAAACCCGGGCGCTCATCTTGGTGAGAATCGTCAAATGGCCGATATTGAAGAGTTCAAAGGGCGTGTTGAAAGTGCCACCATGGCCAGAACCGTGACTATGCGTTCGTAGCCGACAGTCCCTTCCCCACGAAGCGTGAACCTCCTCGACTACATGCCCAGAACTGTATCTCACCCCACGACCCATCTTCATTCGAATAAATCGACAGGCCATACAATGACCATCACCAACGTCGCTCTCATCGGCGGCACTGGCACGCTCGGCGCGCCCGTCCTCAACGCGCTAAAATCCTCCGAGTTCGACATCTTCGTGCTCAACCGCCAAACATCTAAGTCCGTCTACCCAAAGACCAAAGTCATCACAGTACCCGATGATTTGAATGTTGAGGAGGTCGCCAAGGCGCTGCGAGATAACAACATTGACGCGCTAGTCATCACCATCGCTGGAAGCCATGTCGAATCGCAGAAGAAGCTCATCGACGCCGCATTCAAGGGCGGCGTGAAGCGCGTGATGCCCGCAGAGTTTGGAAGTTGCGACTCTGCAGACGACAAGACGAATGAGATTCTGCCGTTGATGAAAGGGAAGAAGGACGTTCGGGACTACCTGCTCACGTTGGAAGGCAAGGAGCGCGAAGGTGGCATGGGAAAACTTACATGGACAAGTCTTGTCACAGGCCACTTCTTCGACTGGGGAATGACCTGCGGCCTATTGAAGTTCGACGTCAAGGCCCGTAAAGCATATATCCTCGACGGCGGCAACATCAAGTTCTCTGCGTCCAACCTTGACTTCATCGGCAAGGCTGTCATCAAGATCTTGGAGAAGCCAGATGAGACCGCGAATCGACTCCTCTACGTTCACAGCCACCATGTCACACAGCTTGAGGTTCTCGCTGCGCTGGAGAAGGCGACAGGCGAGAAGTTTGAGAGGATTGATCAGAATAGCCAGGAAGAGTTGGACGTTGTTAGGCCGAAGATGCTAAATGGCGATGGAGAAGCAAGAGAAGAAGTCGTTGCAGTATGGGGGGTGGTTGCTGCGGATTGGAAGGAGAAGGAAGGTTTCGCGAACAAAATGCTTGGACTGCAAGAGGACGATCTTGACCAAGTCGTACGCAGGGTTCTGTCGGACCTTTGAGCGAGTGCTGGACTGCTCGCAGTGATGATAGCCAACCATCCCCGCTTGTAAGAAGCATCGCTACTCGGCACTAGTATGGTCATATCATGATGGTTACTTCACCATATGTTTAATCAGTGATTCCACTATGACTAAGCTCACGAAGGCCTGATTCGTCTAATCCTTTGCTACCGTGCAGCCTCCTAGCATCTGGCCATGGTGTGCTCAGATCTCTGTATACCCTCGTAGTCAGGCGGTTGGCACCTTGGCGCCAAGTTTGATTACATTCATGCCTGATTACACTACTGGGTGCTGTAAGACCATACGACGTAGAATGGCATCATCACACGATCCTCGGCAAATAAATCTGCACTCCTGAGAGCTGTAACGTATATTCGACATGAAGGCCAATCACTAGGACGAATCATGTCTTGTACCAAGATCTATAGACCAATCCCAACGTTGTTTCTAGCCTCGGCTCAGTAAGCGTTTAGGCGCTTGTAATTGGATTACTTAAAATGGTTGATTACTATTCCAACATACGCACCGCACACGTGCCATCCACCCAAGGCAGAGGTACACCACATTTCACAACATCACGCTTTTTGTCAACATCACTAAACATGTTTCACTGTCATATATCCCTCAATATAACACCAGCCAGATGCAAAGACGTCTTTCACCACTACACTTAACACCAACTTCAAATTCCCACTTCTTATTCCTATATCCATTTGCTACAATGCCTCTCTGGGTCTTCTACCATCCACCCAACACTTTCACCGACCCTGCCACCAAGAAAGCCTTAGCAAAAGTCCTCACAGATGGCTACGCTTCCGTCGATCTCCCTAGAAGCTATGTAGTTGTCCTCTTCCAACCCATAGAGCCCGACTCTTACTATATCGGCGGCGTAGCCAGACCTTCGCCAGATGTACCTGCCGACAAACCTGGACCCGATAGCACGCGTCCGTTTATCAGGATTAAGATTGAGCATTTCGCTAGGCCTGAGTAAGATTCTTCTACCCTGCTCTTCTTACCTGATCGCTTTGCGAAATCATGTGTCTCGTGTCCATGTCGACTGTCATCCATTTCGAGATGTGTACTGACTTAGACTAGCCCCTCGGAAAAATCCAAGAAACGCTTCTTGCGGTGGGCCGATGCGACGCTGAAGCCTTTTATTGCTGATCAGGGTTACGATTGGGAGTACAGTGTCGAAGAAGCCGACAGGAGTCAGTGGAAGATTAATGGTATCGTTCCGCCGCTTGAGGGGACGGAAGCGGAGAAGGAATGGGCGAAGACGAACATGATAACGCCGTTTGAGCCAGAGAAAGGTGGATTGCTAGGGAAGCTTTGAGAAGGCTGTAGGAATATAGTGGTCAGGCGTGAATTAGTACATGAGATGCTACTTGAAATTGAATGGTGATGTTGGTGAAAAGGTGCTGTTCTACCCGCACGTATATGCTACGAAGTATTACCGATAACCTTGATCCATTTGATAAACTTGAACCAATAGAGAATCGTTACCAATGTCCCACAAGCCTACTCGAAAGCCCATTCTCCTGATGCTAGAAGAGCGCTGTGAAAAGTCGCAATCTTGTATTATCCTCTATCATTAAGTATCGTTCCATCAAAAACCCACGTCATCAACTTCACCCGCGAAAACCCAAGGGTCGTCGTGGGCGGATGTTCTTCGCTATCACCAATCGTATGTCGTCCATTCGCGTACTGACTCCGTCCGTCTTAAACGCCCAAGATGCGCAAGCGACCATACCGTCAGTCGATGATGTTGAGATTACTCGTTGAAAAGCTTGTAACGCAACCTCTCCAATAAGTTTTCTCGGCTCCTATCCTCCAAACTCTTCATCCTGTCCTCCAAACAACCCTCTCCACCACTGTCGTTGCCCACGTTCTCAGTTCCTCCGTCTGCCCTCCAGACCGCGAGATCGTCATCTGCAGCCTTGTAAACCGGTGGCACATCCTTCTGACTGTAGTACTTGGTCTCTGACTTACCCGTAGGGTATTTATGGCCGAAGAACTCTTGGATGTCCTGCCTGAACGCAGGATCCTGGTGGAGAACGAACCCACCAGAGTACGCGGACTTGAGAGGCTCGACTGTGATGCGGCGTTCCTCACCCGAGAAGGCGACGCTGTCTGCGGAAGGAAGTGAGAAGTTGGCTGAGACTGGCTGTTGCTTGAGCGGTTTGGAATAGTCAAAGCTGAAGGACGCCATTGGCGGTGCAGGAAGCCTGGACATGTTGGTAGGGGCGAATGCAGGCGGTCCGCGGCGGTCGAAGCACAGCGACACCGCGGGCGCTTGATCTAGGGCACGATAGCGTTGTAGCTGATTTGCGGGTGATGATGATGGTGGAGGTCGCGTGTTGACAGCAGACAGTGGGGAAGCTATAGGCGCGTGGCCACCTATGAAGTTGGGCTGTACATCGGATGTGGGAGACGCGGGCAGTGGAGGTTGGCCGCTGGGAAGGGGTGATGGAGATACCATGTTGGTGGAAGGAGGAGCTGTTGTTTGTCAGTGGTAAGAAAGTGAAGGTGAATCAATGTCTTGGAATCACTTACGTTTGCTTCGTAGCATCTCACGCAATAGGAAAAGCACGCCTTGATGCGCGAACTGTAGGGCTGGTTCTTGTACCAGTGGCTCGATGTGGTGAACCCAAATCGAAGTGTCCTCGCCCTTCAATATCGCTGTTCGGAAGCATTCTAGGAACTCCTTGTAGAAACACCAGTCGAGGCCAAGCTCTTTTCGTATGACCAGAAGAAGCGGTTCGAGATTACTAAATCTCGCGTCCGGCGTGGGTTTTTGCTGCTGGCGTCGCTGCATCGAAGGCGTTGGTAGAAAGGTTGAGAAAGAAAATAACAGGGCTGGGTCAAGATAACCTAGAGAGAAGAAGAAGAATCGGAAGCTGCATGTAGTCTCAGTGAATAGTCGGAACATATACGTAATACTGCTCCATATCACAACAATAGCGAAGTGAAATACAACGCTCGATCTAGGCAGCTGAGGTGTACCTGAGCACCGTAAGTACGATACAAGCAAGTGAAATGAACCTGATCACAGCCCATCAAGCCAAAGTATCATCAGGTAGTAGACGACAAAGATAACCGAACCCCCTTACGCATTGCCGGCATTCCATCTCTTCGCAAACGGATCATGATCAGGATCAGTCCAACGCACATACTCCGCACTATCAGCCAGCTCTTGCGCAATCGTCTCACCATAATTCAGTCCCACGAAGGCGTATGTCGCATCTATACCCGCGCTGATACCAGATCCCGTGACAATATTTCCATCTACAACCCATCGTGCCTCTGCAACCCATTTCACGTTTGGTCCTGTACTTGTCGCCCATGTGTAAGCGCGCTTGTTCGTCGTCGCACGTCGGCCATCCAGAACACCAGCGCGAGCCAAGATGGTGGCTCCGGTGCATACGCATAATAGAGCTTTCAGATCAGGGTATATTTCCCTTACAAACTCAATTTCGGCGTCCATATCGTTGCGCGTACCGACACCACCGGGTACGATGAGAACGTCGATGGCGCCACCCCGCGCGTCCGCAAATGCACCAGCCTGTTGAATGTCGAGCTGCTCTTGGAACGTGCGATCTACAATCAAGCTCTGGGAAACGTTCGTCTCGGGATGCGAAAACATCTGGTTGCCAGCTCTTTGATGCGAAGTCTCTACCGGAGAGCCGTCTGCGGCGAGCATAGTCAACTTGGTGGGGAAGTGGTATAGCATGGACAGCGAGTTAAAGACATCAAGAGGACCAAAGACATCGAGCGCTTGGAATCCAGGGAAGAGCAACACGCCATAATGTATGGGTTTTTTGCCATTGATGTCGAAGAATGGAGGTTTGACGGCTGACGGGTCGAAGGTACCGTTGGTACCGGAGGCCGGAAAAACTTCGGCGGACGCGGTGGTCATGGCTTTCTGAAGTGGCGGGGTAGGAAGAAGGTTGTGCGTGGTAGCGACAACTTCCTCTCATTGTCGTGCGGCAGGGCTCAATACATACCATCACAATGATTACCGAGCTAGTCTACATATGTGCGAACCGGCGACTGTGGCTTCAGTCCCAGCTGAGTTCACTGATTCAGCTAGACACACCGAGGTGGAACGCCTAAACCGCCAGCATGTTCGCGACAATGCTGATAGCGATCGTTAGACAACATCATGCTCACAAAGCCTCCTTCCCATCAAGAAGAGGCTCCTAGTGGGTTGTTCAGTCGATTTACCACATCGAAGAGCATGTTCCAGACTATGATCTCACGTCAGCCGTACCAGGGAGTGTTATAACTCTTCGTCTGCGTGACCGCCATGCACAGATCACGTCGCAAAGGATACAGACTCCGAAAATGAGGTATGTAGCAAGTCAAGCATGGCAGGACACGGAAAGCACATCTGAACGCTCTGATTTGACTTCATGGAGAAATCGCAAAGCGAAGCGCACGTGGCAGTCCACATCATCGTTCCTGTCTCGTTCACGTCACCATGCCTGCTTCTGGATTGCAATGACCGAATACTTCCACGTAGTAATATGTACGTTGCTCGATGTGAAATTCACGTCGAAGGAAATCAACCGCACGGCCCCGGTTTGTTGTTACCTGCGGGCTCATTCACTATCAACACCCATCACCATCTTTATTCCTTCCATTCTTCACGCATACTAAGACCCCCACAATGACGTTATCTAAGGGAAAAGGCGGTCGTAAGTCGACAGAGACAGAGGCGCAGCGAGCAAGAGACATGTGGATCGCGCGGCGAGCCAGCGAAAGCTCATTACTCAACGAAGATAAAGGTCCACTACCTACCACGGGTGACGTCGACGCACTCATTGAATGGAATGCCTTATCGACTAAGCGTCATGGCCGCTCGGTACGCCTAGCAAACGACCCTCCAGTATCACAAGAACTCACGAGACAACAAATTCGAGCTTGGAAGTAGGTCTCGATTCTATGCACCCACTGTAAACCATTTCGTATCTAACTTTAC
>Ga0058698_10001200_pt1 | contig 12112 bp, 15 predicted proteins | sample AgamicAsSfe_FD_67288 | JGI IMG/M metagenome (GOLD analysis project Ga0058698, IMG submission 67288) | Agave microbial communities from Guanajuato, Mexico - As.Sf.e | ecosystem: Host-associated > Plants > Phyllosphere > Phylloplane/Leaf | place: Guanajuato, Mexico | collected 2012-05-30
GTATCAATCTAGCAACGTAACAGTTCCGATCGCGAATTCTTCATGGGCCATCTCCAGCAATCTACCCAACAATACAATCATCAACACGACATCTAATGCAGCTCTAGACTTGTCGTCATGTGGTATATCACCCATACTAAACATGCCATTGCTAGGCAACTCAGCAATAAACAACGCGACCACATATCGTGAATACATCCGCAATTCACTTTGGGGTTGGGACACAGACGAGCCCAGCGACAGCCTATCAACAGCAACCTCCAGCCGGCACTGCGCAGTCGCAGATCTAAGCAACAACGGAATGTGGGAAGTCGTAGACTGCACCAACGAAAACCGCTTTCTCTGCCGCCGCGACGACTCACCCTACACCTTCAGCATCAGCGACGCCAAAAATCGGTACTATCAAGGCTACGAAGCTTGCGATGAAGGTTTCACTTTCGCCGTCCCTCGCACCGCACTCGAGAACAGATATGCGATTGCTGCCATGCGAGATTTCTTATCCCGACAGACTGACTATGATAACGCGCCTGTGTTTTGGCTGAGTATCAATGACATTGATACAAAGGATTGTTGGGTCAGCGGTGTGGATGAAATTTGTCCGTACAGATCTGACGACAGGGATACGAATAAGCCTACGGTGGTCATTCCTACCGTGGCTGGTGTGATTGTTTTCCTGTTGGCCATCTTGACAATCATGGTCAAGTGTGCTGCCAACAGACAGAACACGAGACGCAGACGCAAGCGTGGCGAAGGAGGTTGGGACTATGAAGGCGTGCCTTCGTAATGGTTTGTTGACTGCATCGTTTCGAATAACGATTTTTGGCGCTCGGGGGGTTGGGTAGAATTTTATATAAGATACAAATATTGTTGTAATCACCACTCAAATCTTACACTCATTGACTCAATACTACCAGAATCACATCAAGTAAGGTACACTATACATGCCTGACCGCCTGTCCACATCCTAATCATCTACAAGATACGTTCCAAACTCTAGACACAAATCTTGCACAAACTTGCCCACCACATCTTCAAGCTTTTCCACCCTATCGATACAACAACCTCCAAACCTCCTCCGCAATAGCCAAACTACTAGTCAACCCCGGACTCTCAATCCCCAACAAATTCACAAACCCATCATACCCTTTTTCCCTCTTGATATAAAAATCCTGGAACCCTTTACCCGAACCCACCGCACCCATCTTGCCCAATTTGGGCCTTATACCCGCGTAATCCAACGCCAGAGCTGACTCATCGATACCAGGGAGATATTTTTTGATATCGGCTATGGCGGCTGCAAACCGTGTAGGGTCGGAAGTGGGTGTGTAGTCGTGTGGTGAGTCCACCCACTCGACATCAGGGCCGAAGCGGACGCGGCCGCCTAGATCCAGAGTCAAATGAGTGCCTAGACCGCCTTGACCGGGCACGGGAGCCGGGTAGACCAAAACAGAAGGTTTGGGGCTGCTGGACGCGTAGGAAAAGTAATTGCCCTTTGCGTAAAAGGGCTGCGTGTGTCTCGAGGCAGGTAGAATCATATTGGAGATGTCGCATGCGTAGAGGCCTGCAGAGTTGATGAGGATTTCTGCGGTGATGGGTTCGGCTTCTGCTTCCTGCGACGAAGGGTCGGCAGTGTAGATTTTCCAGTCTGGAGAGGAAGGTGAGGGAGCTTCTATGCGAGTCACCTTTGAATTCAGCGCTGTATCGCCGCCGGCGTCTTCGAAGCTGCCGTGCAGGAATTGCATGTATGCGTGACTGTCCAGAATACCCGTCGTCGGTGACTCGAGTACCGCAGTTTCGGCTCTGACATCAGGTTCCCTGCTCTGTGCCTCTTCTCTACTCAAGAATCTAGTCGGCACACCAATGCTTTTCGCAAACTCGTGCACTTTTTGCACAGCTTCGGCTTGCGTCTCATCCTGCGCAACAACCCACTTCCCACAATTGTTGTATGGGATATCATGTTTATCGCAAAGTCGATACAGCATTTCCTTGCCTTGAACACACAATTTTGTCTTTAGGGAGTTGTGGCCGTAGTAGATTCCCGCGTGAATGACTTCGCTGTTGCGGCTGCTGGTTTCTGTGCCCACGGCTTTGTGTTGCTCGATTAGGACTGTGGATGTGGTTGATGAGGTGTCGTTGTGTTGTTGGAGGCGGCGAGCGATGGCTAGGCCTACGGCTCCTCCACCGATTACTGCGTGTGTGAAATCTGCTCGTGCGCGTGCTGTGCTGCTGAAGTTTTTACATCGCTGTCGTGATGGCAGATTTTTGATGGTTTGTAGAGCTTTGTGGTGAATGTTGAGTGTTGCCATCTTCTCTGTGCCTGTGATTTGTGTCGAGGGGTCTTTCTTGCAAGAAGAATCTTGATCCTTTAATGGCTAAGCAGACGTGTATGGCCGTTTGCGAGCCTCACGATTCGTGAATATTTGCCTCCTCGCTGTTCAATGATTTGTCTTTACAGAGCAGAATCGAAATCTATGGGTTCTCTTAGCGATGACGAGGCTCACGAGACATGCAGCATGACCTACCCGGCCTTGTTTTGTATGAACTCCGGCAAGGTTTTGGTATTGCCGTTGCAAGACAACAGAGGTGGTCGGCTTTGGCAGCCACGCCCCACACGCCGACGCTTCACCGTGCAGCTTCCGAAAATGATAGGTATGTACGATCATGATCATTAGGATCAACATCTTTCTCATGGAGAATTTGTTACTTGGACTTTAATTATTGTTTCGTTTGACTACATAGTCCAACGTATCTTTGTATTATAAACACTTTCTGTAGACCGAAAATCGTTCCTCGTTCCATCATCCCAACCCATTGCATCGTATAACAAATAGACTCGTCTAATCATACTCAATGTAACGCCTGTCTGTGCTCTATCTATATTAATTCAAACCCTGCTTATATCGACCAGTCGCTTTTCTTGCTTCCAGAGCAAGACATCAAGCTTTTCCGCTGACGTGTCTTTTTCTAGCCCAGGTACCACCAAGACCCTCTTCGGCGATCTTGCCGCTCACGTTGCGAGTGCGAGCGCCATAGGAATCGTCCGATGAGAGATACATCACGCTTGCATCGGCAATGTCGACGCCAGTCCTGCTGACGACGCGACCTTGGCCTCTAGGTACAGTTTGTTCCTGGAGCTTGGTGATGGCAGGGGTCAGATTGCCGTAGCGCTTAGTTTTGGGAGTGCTCGAGCGACTGGTGTCGTCTGGGTGTTGAGAGTAGACGGATGACTTGGCGGACAAGGCAGAAGCCTCAGGAGCGGGGGGGCTCAAAGCACGACCGATGCTTGTGTTTGATGGGGCCTGGCGTAGGGAGTAGTCGTCAAGTTCAAGGGTACCATTGGGCATTTCATCGAAGTAGAAGTCACCAGCATCGAAGGAATGTTTCGGAGGGGTGGGAGGGTTGGTGCGAAGAGGCTGGGGCAAAAGCTCCTTGTGCTCTTCGCTGGCAAAGCGAAGCTGAGTGACGTTAGGCTCACGAAGCTCGGGACTAGAATCGCGATCCGAGACGAGTTCGGGAACGGGAGTGCGACGAGGAGAAGACAGGTCAGCATCATCGTCTGCCAGGACGAACCAGTTGTCATTGGTCAAAGCCTTTGCGGGTTGGTCCTTTTCGGAAGAGCGGCCTGATTGGGGAGTACCAGTGCGGCTCATGTTCTCGGAAGCAGTGATGAAGGAAAGAGGGCGAGTCGGCATAGGATCATGAACAGAGTCACGAGTGGTGGGTCTCTGGCTTGCGTAACGTTGGTATGACTGGGGACGCGAAGAGCGGGAGCGGGAACGTTCGCGCTCATGAGACTGTGAAGTGCGATGCATGCTGGCCTGCGATACATATGCTGATGCTGGTTGTTGGTACTCAAATCTGGATTGACGAGCTGAATCCTTGGTGTGCCCGGAATAGGTGGCATCCAGATTGGTGCGTGAGTTGTAGAAAGACATGGGTCTGACGTTGGCCTCGGGGATGAGCGAGTTTCTGTTGGAGACACGAGTCGGGCTGCTGAGACTCAGGGAGCTGCCGCTCAACATGGCCAATCTTTGCTCAGACATGGATGCAGATGCGTCGCTGCTCTTGTAAGTGTGTTTGCGGTTGATCCTGCTGGTGAGATTGTCCTCCAGGGGGTTCATGTCCGGTGGGTACTCGGCAATCTTCTTGAAGCGCGAGAAAAGGAAAACGTCGATAGGAATGCTGAAGAGATGCAAAGCACCCACAACGCTACCAATTAAGAAGGCAGACTCCAGCACTTTACCATCCTGAGAGGCCGAATGAAAGAAGGTGGACCAACGACCTTCGAGACCGGGAGCCATCTGCCAGTTGTTTGCCGAGAAGAAGGCGATAAAGACATAGAAGGGCAGGAGAGCAATGTCAACGAAGAAGGAGAAGGCATTGTAGCTAGCCGATGAGGTTGCTGGCCGTCTCTTGGGCGAGCGCTGAAGGTTGTAGAGAGCATAGGCGCAGACTACAGCATCTACAGCAGGCTGTTGTTGGTGAGTTAGTGATGAGAATGATACAGAGATATAGAGATCTGCTTACAGGAATCCTCAAAATCCAACCCTGGACATCATTGACGCCTCTGATGATGATCACACAGACAAGAGCACCCAAAGCACCCAAAAGCTGGAGCAGGCGGAGAGAAAACTGGAGCCATCGGGCCGTGTTGATCCTTTGCTTTGTGTTTGGGTGCATAGGCGGGAGATTAGAACGGGCAGAGGGCACGATGATGTAGCTATCAGGGTGCCTGTTGAAGTCGATCAGTGGGCCATCCTGCTTAGGGGCAGGAGTGGACGCTGAAGAGGCGATGGAATAGTAGCTGGCACGGGTAATGGCCTTGGGGTCAAAGTCGTAGGTCGGATCCCTGTCCTGCTGGCTGACAGCGGTAAAGGAGTATGGCGGAGTAATACCAACCATGGTGAAATGAGCGGTAGGCCTGATGGCTGTGACAATTTCGAAACTCAAGCGTACAAGGGGAGGAACGAGGAATGAAACGGCTGCGATATGGCCCATATATTCATCAGTGTTGTGTTTGGCGGTTGCTGCAGGGACGGGGCGATAAGCAGATAGCGACTGGCGCCAGCCTCCGGATCGACGTTCCGCTGCATGACGCTGTGGGGAGCCGCAGAATTGGAGCCCACACCAGCCTCAGGTCGAGTGGCTGGGAGACAGCCGCGACTCTGCCACACAATCATGTCAAGTCTGCTGCCACGACTCTGCACCAGGCAGTTGCGGGCGAGGATCCCTTGCAGAGGAAGGTGCAATGTGCTTATCAGTGTAACGCCCAGAGGACGGCTGTATTCGACCGCCGACAGCTCTCGCCCATTCAGATGCGCCGTGATAGGATCAGGCCCGGCAGGCTTCTACGCTGCCTACCGCATGCTGCAGAAGATGCCTGATGCTCACGTAGACATGTACGAGGCCCTGCCGTCTCCCTACGGTCTGGTGCGCTTCGGCGTCGCTCCAGACCATCCCGAAGTAAAGGTATTAACTGCCAAACCACCCGTCCGCTCATGACTCAAACTGACTTTGATTTAGAACTGTATAGATAAGTTTGTCGAAGTCGCATCCCATCCTTCCTTCACCTTCATTGGCAACACCACCATTGGCTCTGCTCCCTCGTCTCTGCCTCTATCTTCGATCGCTCCCCATTACAATGCCATGCTCTTCTCGTACGGTGCTTCGCAAGATCGCAAGCTAGGAATACCTGGAGAGGACTTGGATGGCGTCGTCTCGGCCCGTGCCTTTGTTGGCTGGTACAACGGACTGCCCGAGTATGCAAACTTGAATCCTGCACTCGACAGCAGCGACGAAGCTGTTGTCATTGGCCAAGGAAACGTTGCACTGGATGTAGCAAGAGTCCTATTATCGCCACTCGACAGGCTCAGACACACAGACATGACAGAGGCTGCTTTGGAGACACTGTCCAAGAGCAGGGTACGCAGAGTGCGGGTTGTGGGAAGAAGAGGGCCTCTCCAAGCCCCGTACACCATCAAAGAAGTCCGCGAGTTGATGCAACTTCCCGGCGTCTCCTTCAGCACCCCCGATACTTCTCTCCTGCCCAAAGAAACAAAGAAACTGCCCCGTCCTCTGATGCGCATTGCACAGGTCATTGAAAAGAGCTCTGCTACCTCAATCGCCGAAGCCACGCGGCAGTGGGAACTACATTACATGCGTAGTCCAGTCGCTTTCCAGCAGGATTCTTCAAACTCAAACACTCTCGGCAGCGTTCTGTTCGACGAAACAGAGTTCACACAAGACCCTTCTTCCGTTCCTCTCAATGATCTAGACGCTCTACGCAGCATGCGCGTCAAAACAAAAGAACCAAACACCCAACAGACCCTCACTACAAACCTCGCCTTCCGCTCCGTAGGCTACCAATCAGAACCCCTCGAAGGCTTCGAAGACCTCGGCATCCCCTTCGATCGCAAAATGGGCATCATCCCGAACGATCTCTACGGCAGAGTGCTCAGCCCCGATCGCGGACCAGGTGCTCTAGGCGCCGGCCACGTTCCCGGCATGTACGCCGCCGGTTGGGTGAAGCGAGGTCCCACAGGCGTCATCGCCAGCACAATGCAAGATGCTTTCACGAGTGCCGACATTATAGCAAAAGATTGGGCAGATGGCGTGACTTCCATCGGTGCCCAGCACTCATCACCAAGAGCAGGATGGAACGAAGTCAAGAAGGAAGCAGAAAAACGGGGCATCAGAAGCATCAATTGGCAAGATTGGCTGAAAATCGATGCGGAAGAAAAGAAAAGAGGTCAAGCCAAGGGCAAGGAGAGGGAAAAGTGCCACTCGGTGGAGGAAATGCTGAAGATTCTCGATGGGTGATAGAGGCTGAAGGGCCCATCAGAACGATGGCAACATCAAAAGCAGATAAAGAGAACAATGATTTCTTCTCTTTCTCTATTCTCTCTTCATTCATGCAGTTTTCACTGGGATGTTTGTGTCTTTGTGCTGCAGAACAAGTCCATTGTCTCACTCGAATCCCCTTGAGTGTCTATATTATCCCCCTCCTCCTGCCCGTCAATCCAAGGTTCCATTCGAACACAGTCAGCAAACTCGGAAAACAAAAATCCAAACAAACAAAAGCCTTTCGGAGAAGTCGGTAAAGAAGAGCTCTACGCACCCTACACACACAAGAATGGGCAACAAAAAGACAAAGACCAAGACCATCGATGCCACTGTCACTGTCATTGATCACCCTCCTCTTGCCCACTACCCTAAAAACTTCTGTGCTGTTTGTGATCAGCTTCTTATGAGAAATCTTTGGGGCACTTGGTACTGCTTTCGCTGCCGTTGCGCTGCCGCTGCTGCTCCATCGACTTGAAAAGGTAAAGTAAAGCGTGTAGTGCCTTTTTTGGAGCGTTCCAGATACAAAACATTCTGCTTTGTCTTCTCTTTTCGTCGGTTGTTTTCGTACAAATGCTGAATTCTTCGTATCAAATCACAATGTTTTTTCTTGTCTTTCTGAAATGTATTTTTCTTCTTGCTCGTGCGCTATGCCAAATGCCGCATCTTCTAACTTGGGTTTATGTTTGACTGTAAACATCTATCATACCCGAATCTTCTTTCTTCTCTAGACCGCCCACGTATGGGGGGAATGTATTTGCACAACGAAACGTGCAACTTCGGCATCAAAATCGTGGTTTGACAGCCGAAGAGAGTCTCTAGAGCAGGAAAGGTCGAATGTCCCCTCGAGCCCTTCGGGACGTTAAGTCGTCTGCTGCGTCCCTCTTACTTGCTGCGCGTTGTGTTGCGCAGCTAACAGGTTTCGTGTGCCAGGTGCTGCACGTCGTGGCTTCCCTTCCTTGGTTCTGGCTGTGTGTCGTGATGGCCTCTCTTTAAGCGGGACGCCTTCTGCCAAAGGCAAAGAGTGCAAGACTCTCTGGCCATGTCCCTCGTGTTTAAACTCCTCAAAATCGGGTTCCCCTTCCTCTTTTCATCCACCACCACCATTCGCAAACCTCTGCACCAGCGCAACCATCCTAGGCACCAACTCCCTAACCAAAAACGGCTTCGTGACAACCTCATCCATGCCTGCTTCCATGGCAACAGCAATCTGCTCCTGTCTCGCGTTCGCCGTAATCGCAATCACGGGGATATGCGCGTTGATATCGCCCTTGGCCTCTGCTTGGCGGATTCTTCTCACGGCGCCTAGGCCATCCATGACTGGCATTTCGACGTCCATGAGGATGATGGAGAGGGGGATGGGTGGAGTGGATGAAGGGACGGGGGAAGAGGCCAAAGTGGTGGTTGCGAGGAAGTTTAGGGCTGCGAGGCCGTCGTCGGCAGTGTGGACTGTGTGGACGCCTAGGCGGCGGAGCTGTTGTGCGATGACCTGTAGCAAAGTATTAGTTTGGTTGTGTTCAACACATCAGCAGTGAATTGTGGTCAACACAAACCTTTTGATTTATAGCGTTATCCTCGCAAAGTAGAACGTGCAAGTCCTTGACCGATACAACGCTTTCTTCTGCAACCGTCGACATGGTCAATATCTGCACATCTTGCCTACCCTTTTCGTGAGGCAAATTCTGCACGTCAGTCAATGCTTCTGTGGAAACCACCGAGCCAGTGCGAGAAGCAGCTCGAGGCGGTTCTGCTCTTCTGGTCTTGATGAAGAAGGCAAAAGTTGATCCAACTCCTGCGATACTCTTGACTCCAATCTGTCCTCCTTGTAGTTCAGACAGACCTCGACTGATGAACAATCCAAGACCACTTCCTCCATAGGTCTTGTAAGTTTTGGGGGATGCTGTTCTTGCGCGTTAGCTTCGAGATTCAGTGTATACTACGAGTAAAACCTTACCTTGAGCGAATCTTTGGAACAAGACTTTGCACTCGTCTTCCGTAAGACCCCGTCCAGTATCCTCAACACCGATGTAGATGTACACCTCATCGCCGAGGGCGTACTCGGGCGCCGGAGTGTCGGGCGTCACAGGCATAGACGTATTCGTAACCAAATCCTTGCGAGGTGCCAAGAACGCAATACCAAAGTCTTGTTCCGTTGGCTTTGTGAGTGAAGCAGCGAGTTTCATGGTAATCCTCCTTTCTTGTTCAAACTTGGTGAACTTGATCGAGTTGGATAGGAAATTGATGATCTGTAAAGCAAAGTCAGTATCCGGCGCACACATCGAATATGAATTGATGGACTGACCACTTGAAGCAGACGACTGGGGTCTACAAGCACATAGTTCAATGCGAGGTCCATATAGCTCTGATCGATCTCCATGTTGGCCACAATCTTGGCGTGTTCAATCTCCTTCTCGAACATTTTCAGGGCAGTCTCCATAATCGTGGGGACACGGGCTCGTTCCAGACTTAGAACCAGAAGATTTGAATCCAGCTTTGAGAAGGTGAGAACCTCATCTAATGCTTGTCAGCGCTTGTTCGACTCTTATGGTATCGTATGTTTAGCCAATACCTATAATAGTCTTCATATGCCTAGCACATAACGTAATGGTTTGAGCAGAATCCTTCAAAGGCTCAATGGTATCAGACTTCAGCAAGTCCTCCAACAGTGACAAAATGCCATCTGCCAGCTGGAGAATCGAAGACAAAGGATTTCTCATTTCATGCGAGAGCATATCCAAGAACGTCTCGGTGGCTCGCTTGGTCTCGAGCGCATCCTCGAGTTTCTCGTTCACCAGGCGTTCATTCATCTTTCGCGGACTGACGTCAAGAAGCCAACCTTGGACCGAGGTTACCTCGCCCGCCTCGTCACGTATGGCGTACGACATGGATTCCACCCAGCGAATCCCATCAGGGAACTTGTTCGGAGGAGCAGCAATACGCATTTCGTCTTGCACAGGCTTTGTGCCGTTGATCGTGTCCAGCCACCTACAGCAAGTTCGTTATTAGCATTGTCTCTTGATGGCAAGTAGCGAAAGAACGCGATTTGACATGGCAGTTGTGATCATCTCTGCGGGGTCCTGCATTGACAGTGTCTGCCCAGACCCGCGCGGTATGGCCTGCCATATACCAGCCATAGTGTCTTCCATGTTGATTGGACTCACATTTGGTTGACGTGTTCCTTGTCGTCCTTATAAACAGTCGGATCCCAGCCAAGGCCTTCGTCTGCATGTTTGTAGAATTGCGCTCGTGTAACACCGTGAAGTTCCAAGAATGCGTCGTTGACAAAGATAGGATATCCATCTGGTCGCAACATGTACATTCCGATGGGAGCCGTCCTTGCCATGCGAGCGTACGACTCTTCTTGCATCTCTGCAGATAGCAGAGCGATTGCTAGTTTATCGGACAATGCTGAAGTGATGGCTTCGGTCCGTTTCTGTTCTTCGGGTAGAGTGATGAATACTGCACTCTTGCGGAGTACGTCACCGAATCTCGAAATGAAGTCCCGGCTGCCTTGATCAAAGGGTCTGCCTGGGTTCATACCGAAGACGCATACAGCAAGTCTACGGTCGTTGATGTCTGTGATGGGCAGGATACAAAAGGTGTTCAAGGCACCGCGGTCCGGAGTAGCCCACTGGAGGTCAGAGGGGAGCGAGTCATCGGCTTGTTTCAAGACGACTAGCTTCTCGCCCTCAAACGACCTGCTGAGTGTCTCGAGCAAAGACTTGGAGATGGTTGACTTGGTATTGCTGAGACCAAATGAAGCCTCTAGAAGGTAGTCTTGTGGGTCTAGTGATGACTGAGATGACTCTGACTCGTCGGCAATATCGGAGACAGAGAAGATGCAACCAGCGACAATGTCAATCGAGGACTTGCTGAAGGAGTCCAGCGAGACGGGCCAGAGTTTTTTCAAAGTGGGAGCGCTTGCGGCACTTCTGATGCAGGTATCGAGAATGGCGGCTCTGTTTTCTTGCACAACGGCCGTGGTGTTTTCGGCAAATTCACAAACACATCCGAGATAACGTCCGTCAGGGCCGATGATGGGTAATTGGTAGAAGTGGTGCCAAGTTTGCTCGAGGAAGTCGTCTCTTTGCATCTCAAACATGATGTTCCTCATCTGTTGAGCCTTTCCAGAAACAACGACAGCTCTGATGGTAGCGTCGATCTGGTCGTTCATGACTTGACCCCAGGTATCGACCAGCGGCAATCCCAGACACGGGTGTCTCTTGCCCAGGATGGGAACGGCGGCTTCATTGTAGATGGTTGCGTGTTGGTCTCCCCAGTAGAGAATGCGTGTTTCGGGACAAACCATCATTCTCTGGACGGCTCGGCGCAATTGAGGGTGCCAGTCAGATATAGGACCTAGGGCTGTTTCGTGGAAGGGGTAGTTCCTCACAAAGGACATCCATGGATCATCTTTTGGTTCCAGCCAGCCCATGTACATGTCTGTGATGTTTCGAGTGTCGGAGGGTGTGTCGTCGTCGCGAGTTGGTTGATCAGCATCGTCCCTCATGACAGCGTCCCCTTCGACAGCTACAGATGTACGAGTCCAGCGGCAAAAGACGGTGAGTATCGAAGATCCCAAGCTCTTTCCCAGCCATTGCTGTTGGGCAAAGGATCCAAGATAGATAGGTTCGTGGGTAGCATGGTGGGTGGTGAGGGCGCATATGCTGTCAAGCCATGACTGAAGGTCGGGAGGTGCAGCAGTGCTTTGCAGCAGCGAGTCGAAAGCGAAGTTGCAAAAGCGGATGCGACGCGTGGTCGTGTCGAGAAGCAATGTCGGGCGGTCGTCGTGACTCGTCAAGTCGATGATGGTGTCTATTCGGGCTATCTGGTCCATGTGTGCTTGGGGCGAGCCCTCATTTCCCAGCACTGACATTGTAGGCGCTGTGTATCAAAGAGTTCATGGACCAGGTACAGCTGGGATGCAAGATCAACACCGGAGTGGACGGAGTCAGGCTAATGAACGTCTCTCGGTGACCATGTCGATTCTCGGCCAAAAAGCCGTTGACATCGAAGAAGCGGCGTCGTGCCATGCTTGTTCCTCGACTATCGTTTCACCTCGTCATCATGATGGCAAGATAGAGATGCTCGACTCTGAGGTCGTCAAAGGCCGTCAGACACGTACAAAGACATGGCATGACAACCCGGTAGATTGGTTCCATTTGTCTATTCGCAGAGCCTCATCCAGGCACAGAACAAGCACCCTGACCAATGCGCCTCGCTAATCTGAAAACCCCAGTCAATAACGAACGACCCGGGGGAAGCCCTAAAC
>Ga0058698_10001202_pt1 | contig 12097 bp, 11 predicted proteins | sample AgamicAsSfe_FD_67288 | JGI IMG/M metagenome (GOLD analysis project Ga0058698, IMG submission 67288) | Agave microbial communities from Guanajuato, Mexico - As.Sf.e | ecosystem: Host-associated > Plants > Phyllosphere > Phylloplane/Leaf | place: Guanajuato, Mexico | collected 2012-05-30
ACGATGCCCACTGCGCCTAAGCCATCGAGACGGTCGGCGTCTTGAACGAGCTGAAGGGCAGGATAAGCGGCACATTGTTGGGCGACCATAACCGGATTTCGAATCTCGCGTATGAAAGATACCAGGGCCGCAACGTGCGAAGCAGGACCCCAAATGTACGGCGGGCACTCGGGTGCGGACTCTCTAATGAACGACTCGATAAAATCTCGCTGTTGCTCCTGATCAGCTTCATCGGTTTCCATCTTGACTAGCTCATCCGAGAGGTATTTTCCATCTCCAATATCGTGCACCATAGCCGCGACGTAGACAACTAGGGGATCGACGTTCCGGAACACTTCACGATCCTTCTCCGCATGCCAGAGGCGATGTGCGTTCATGACTACGCGTTGGACGTGCTCGAAGTCATGAGAAGGGTCGTAAGCTGAGGAGTTCATCTTAGCGCGGACGGCGATGTTGATCTTCTCGAACCAACGCCTATCCTTATCAGCTATCGCAGCACCGTCCATCAGTTTGTCAAGAGATATGAGTCGCGTATCACGTTCGTCGTTTCGACGCTTAGTATTGCTCTTCACCGAGCTCAGTGGCGATAGGCTATGGGAAGAAGGAAGCTGGTCCGCGACTGAGGACGTTGTCTCGTAAGGTAATTTGGGAGTCCCCGAGGGTTTTCCGAAGTTGGACATGCGACGGTGGATGTTCTTGAAGACTCCGTCTGTCTTACTGGTCTTAGTTTTGTCTTGAGACATGGTGACTAAATAGGAGTACACAGGGCTTGATTGACTGAACAAGTTGATCTTGGTGATCGATCCGGGTCAGAGTTGATAGTAAGGAATAGAAATTGCTCGGGAAATGTGGAGGAAAGATCGTCGGTTTTATTGTATGGAAGAGCTTGAACGTGCACTTGGGAGAAAGGCTACAGTGTAGTTTCACTTTTCTTCGTGTCTGCTGCATCTCAAGCTCCTGTTTGGTAAGTGAATTAACCTTTGCTGTTACGGCAACTCAGTTTGTGACGAGGTGGCCAAGCTTTGCAAAGCGCTCGCTATAACTCACGGGAAAGTCGCGTGGCATTGGAGTATGTAGACTCAGTGCTGCTGCATAAGTATCACATCTCGCGACTCGTGGTTATAGTCTAAATGCTACGTACACAATGCCTCGCATGGCTCTGCTGCCAACCACTTAGCTAGGTGACGACAACCGCTGGATTGCTGGCCCAGTGTATTGGCGAATCTGTTTGAACATACTACTGACATAGCCTGTAAAAGAGTCGAGTACACAGTCTTCAATATTATGATGTTTGTATTACTATTCCAGAAAGAGGTATGTCAACCGTCGAGTAAGAGACAAAAGAAACCCCTGGACAACTCCTCGCTGATTGGGGTATACATGAAAATTCATAATTGACAAGGATGCGATCAAACTTGCTAACAAGTTCTCCAGCATGGTTTCCGATAGCACAACTCAAGCATAGCCAAAGAATGGCTTGTATTTCTGACAACCCTTGTGTAAAGCCTTTCTCGTATAATGGGGTATGGTATCGATTGGATGGTTGTGGTGGGTGATAAAGAGACGCTTAGACTCGCGAGCCACGACTGCAGTGTTGTTAGCTAGAGCTTCACAAGATAACGACGAAAGACTTACCCAGCAGCACGGCCCCTAAGGCGATGTACTGTCAATATTCCAAGGATAGCAGTCGCCAACCAAAGGATCATGGACAAGAAGGAGAAGGCTTGAGCAGCGCGCCATTGACCGCATGAGTTGTTGCGGCTAAAGGATACACCGCTCCAAGCCCACGCACTACCACAGCCGCGGCCGTTGAACCAGCTAACAAGAAGTCCGAAGACAGCGGCCCAACCGGCTGTAAATACTGCGCAACAGTTGTTAGTAGTTGTTCCAATCATCGTGGAGGATCGAGGCACTCACTAAAGTCGGATGTGTAGCCGGTGATACTAGAGCTGGTGGGGATAGCCCAGATGACGGCGAAGAGAATGGAGAGCGAAGACCAAATTATGGCGAAGATCAAACGACCTAGAGGCCCGACATGATATCGCGATCTTTGGTAAACAAAGTATGCCGATAGACCCAAGACGATAGCAGCAAAGACCCATTGCGCCGTGCGCAGGATGATTGAGAGAAGACGTGTGAAGAGCATCCTTATCAGAGGAGTAGATCGGAATGGATAGTCGGTGTCTTTGGTGAACTGATACTGTGATGCTGGCAAGACTCGGTAGTTGAATTGATGCTTTGTGGTAATAGTATGTGTTGGCCTACTGCAGTATATATACATCTGGCACCCACGACTGTGCCTTGCTTCGTCAGAGGAACCACCAACAAACGTCAGCCACGACCATTGCGTAGCATTCTTGGCATCCAAGAACGGCCGACAGTCACACAACCGTAGGGTTTGCGGTTTCTCGGCCTCGTCAGCCACGCATGTTTTCTGTCTCTGAATAGTGTGGCTAGTGCAGTGGAGCCGCATAGCCGTGCAGATCGCTGGCTTTTAGCGCACTCGCTTTGGTATGAGATCATCGTGTCTTGGTTATCCCTGCCAGGACGCGTGGCGCATGCGAGTGTGGCGCTGCCATTTGTTGACGCTGTCGGATATTAAGAGCAAAAACCTTGCATCGTGATTGCCGATAACCGCATAGTTTTGGTGTTTTCTTGACTGTTGATGGCCTGGACCGATGACGATGAAAATTTGGACTCTGACCTAGGAAGTGTTGAAGCGACAGCAAGTTATTGCAAATGAGCACAGGATCGGCTCAGATGAAAAGCAACCACATGCCACGTACCCATGCGTTTCCTGGGGTGTCCTGCTGTGGCAGTTACTTCCTGTCTTCGTACGTCGTCAAGAGACGTTAGAGCCCAAAGACGACGCTCCATCTTCCATGTAGCGACCACGTAATAACCCGGTATCTTGGGAACAGGCACAGGACAGAGCCAATTGCTTTCGGAGTCGCAAGAATCAAGGAAGACAGTTGTCGCGAACCTCTGGGGGATCCTTGACTTCCAAAGTCGTTGTGCTCCATCTAGTCGTGCGCTGCGTAGGGCTGCGCTGGGGCCAAGCCACTGCATTACGCATGATAAGGCCGAAGTGAACTCTACCTAGGTAGGGTCTCAAACCTGGTACCTGTCTCGATTTGGAAAGGAGTGACCAAGTTCTCCCATCGCGTGTACGGGTTGCAAAAAAGTAATGAGCGACCAGTACTCACCAGCAGACAGCTGTTAGTATCTCTCTGTCGAGCCTGCAATATGCGGTAGACCGACTGACAGCATGTATATAGCAAGACGATCGCAAAGGCTAGGAAGTTTAGGTAAAGGTTCTTGGGCCATCTAAAATCAGCACGCATGTCGATTTGATGTAGAACGGAGCCCGAAAAGGTATCGTGACCCTTAGAAGGGTCAAGGTTAGTTGATGACGCGCAGTCCCTCCTCGAAGCGAGCACGCGGCAGCTCTTCGACGCGTCTTCTTCTTCTCCGACATTCTCATCACCACACTCTTTCACCAACCGCGATCGTGAAACAGTGAAATCCAGTAGCTGTCAGGGCTTTGATCGTGTTCACAGTTGTACGTCGTTTAGGTCCGGTCCGGCGATGGCTCCGGTGACCTCTCAGGGCTCGATCGCCAGATGCACTGTCAAGCACTACATCCTATGATGCCTCCGTAGCAAATCGCGTAAAGAAGTCACTCATGAGGGTAGTTGATGCTTGAACTCATGATGTGTCGTGATGATGACCGGCCACAAAGGTGTGCCGGACCGCCATTGGGTATTGCCGCTCACAAATCTGAGACTCAGCCTCGCGCCACAAGCGCTTAAGGAGATCACATTACGCTGCGGTATTCAAACGCAAGTCGCAAGGTCGATGCGTTCTTGTCCAAACTCTCGAATCCTTAACTATAAGATGGCTGCGTGTCTCGCGATACAAAGGCTTAAGCGGCGGAGAGAAAACTCCTACCTGTACACCAATGAAGCGTCTCTATATGAGTTGGCCCAATGCGGGTGCTACTACTGTCGTGTTCTATGCGAGGCCAGGCCAGAATATGCCAGTTTAGACGAAGTGTATCTGGAACTGCTCGATACAGCCTTAAACGCAACATATTTCCAGGAACATCATGGAAGTAAACGCTCGCTGCTGAGAGAATTCTTCGTTTTGGATTGTGAGTATGAGAGCCTAGGATGGAGTCGTTCTAACAACAACACAGCTCAAGACGACCCCATCATTCCTACGGCAAGACACATACCAGGCAATACTGGCTCAAGACAAAGCTTCAAAACCATCAATGACTGGCTTGATACATGCATTAAAACACACCAAGGCTTGTGCTTGGCGTCGCGTAGCGAGAACGCTACATTGCCTGATCGAGCAATTGAGGTAAGCCTCAACATGCCACGTCGGATCCGCCTCGTCGATACGAAGAACAGAGAAGGGCGATATGCGTGTCTGAGCCACTGTTGGGGCGACAAGCAGCCTTTACGGACGACTCTAAAGCCATACACCCTCTCGATTCATCAGGAGAACATCCGGGAAGAAGATCTGCCGAAGACATTCCGGGATGCGATCACAGTCAGTTTGTCGATTGGGATTCAGTACATTTGGATAGATTCGTTATGTGTAGGTTATTTTCGGATCGATCGTCGCTGCACGTCTCCTTGCTGAAATTGCCTACAGATTATCCAAGATGATGAAAAGGACTGGCAGATCCAATCTGCAAAGATGGCCGCCATCTACTCCAACTCCACTGTAACTCTGGCAGCTACAGAGGCTTCAAATTCAGAAGAGGGCCTCTTTCGTAAGACTCCTGAGGCGCACATAAGCCAATCACTGTCCAGTTCTTGTCACATTTATGCTAGAAAGCCAGTTGATCACAGAATAAGTCAATCGCCGCTCCTCAAGCGAGGTTGGGTCTTTCAGGAACCCCTCCTAAGTCCACGGATACTTCACTTCGCTGAGAATGAGCTGATATGGGAATGTATGCAACATCAGCGCTGCGAATGTGGGTTTCTTGACTGGCGTCATCAATGCCAGCCAGCGGTATGGGAGCTGGACCTAGCACCCAAAAATCATTACCATCCAGCTGGATGGCGCTTGCTCAGGGGTAAACTATTAGGAGGAGATAATCCATGGACAATCGCCGCCTTCGAGTTCGCGTGTCTAAAGCTTTCAAAACCAAACGACATCTTCCCAGCAATCTCAGGTATCGCAAAAAGCTTTGAGGAAGCTACTGGCTGGACATATGTCGCGGGGATATGGAGAGAAACGATGCCACTTGGACTGTTGTGGCGCACATTCAAAAAAGGCCATCGGCCTGTTCGTTGGAGAGCACCGTCGTTCTCATGGGCGTCTATCACCTTTGACGACCTTGGAGTGGGCCGGGGAATATATCACGTTGGTCTTCAGAGCCCAAAAGTTTCAGCATTTATCAAGGAAGCCAAAGTCTCGCCTATAGGCAAGGATCCTACGGGTCAGTTGAAGGGCGGATACATTGTCTTATCAGGAACCTTGATACAGGCATTCATTAGTCATGTAGGAGTCGACGACAGGGACTGGCACCAAGCTTTCCTCACGCCGTTAGGTAGAGAACGTGAAGATTCATATCGCTTTGGCACCGACTTCGATCTGACACAGTCAGGTCATGTGGTAGAAGATGGCGAAGCTGTGTTTTGTCTAGAAATAGCTCAGGGGGAAGTTGAGTCTAAAGAAATGATATGGTATATGGTGTTGGTAAAGAGAAACCTACGACCGTGGAAGTTTAATGGCCACAGGTACGACGGCGAATTCGAGAGGATAGGTCTCTTCACGGAAATCATTCCACAGGACCGAGTTAATCGCAAGCCCTTCGAGGAAGCGTCACCAGAGTATGCAGTTGAGCGCAACGCTGTAGTGAAAGTCATCTGATACGCACCTCAGCCGGAGACGTGGTATATGGCAAGTTGAAGCGCATGTAGAGAACCGTGGTAGCAATGTAATTGAAGCGTCCAGACGATACTTTGTCAATCAAACGCCTTACACCATGCCAGATGCGACTCGATGCAATGCAAACCCCTCTTTCCCAAACGTTTCTTTCTATAGTCAATAGATCATCAACGTCAAGTATACGCCAGTCTATCTTTCCTCTTGTTCTGGCATCCCCCATTAACCTAACCACACCCACCAAAACAGTAACATAACCGCGGCAAAGAACCCAACCCAGGCTTTCCAGCCTACGCCCGTCTTTTGCGCCATCCTCAACATACGATTCATGGTACCCTTGATCTTATGTCTCGAGTTCTCAAACTGATCGTTCATTTTCTCGGCGAGACTAGTGGAATCGCGGATTTCATCGCCGATGAGATGGGTCAACTAGTAGATGTTAACACAACACTCTCCAAGTAGTGCGATTACAGGAAAGAGGAACAGTAGAGAAGAGGATGCAGAAGAGAAGAAAGAAAGCAACATACGTCCTTCAACATCTTGACCTTGCTAGTCAGCACACCAACATGCTCATCATTCTGGCTCTCCAACTCATCCAACACAGCCGCAGAGTACTGTCCCCTTGAATTCGGTGTCGCAGCCCGATATATGCCATCCCTTCCATCATCACTCCCCCTTCCGCCCCCTACACCATAACCCCCATAACTACTCCCTCCGCTCCCAGGATATAAGCTCCCATTCGCCTTACTCCCACCAGCACCAGGATATGCGCCAAAGCCTGGCCCGTCGGCGGAGGAAGGTGGTGTGTAGCCGTAGCCGCCAGCAGCATTGTAAGGGCTTGCGCGAGCTTTGTTTTTTGATTTCGAGGGTGAGGCGCTGCGGTTGTAGGAGGAGAAGAGGTCGTCGCGCGCGTCGGCGCGGCTGCTGAATCTACTTGACATGATTGCGATGTGTGTGAATGCGTGTGGTGTGGTACGCTATGTTGTTGGACGTCTCCCTTCTTAGTGTCCCCTTTCTGGGTTCAGGGTCGAGGGTCGAGGGGTTTGATATTCGGTGTCTCGTTTCGTGGTTGAGGCTTAGGGCGGCGCGTGCAGTCTGGCGATACGTGGTCGAATTGCGAATCTGGGGTAATGCGCTTGTACGGGAGCCTAGTTTGTGCTCCGGGGGTGGATAATATGTGGAGGGTTGTCGGGCACTTTTTCGGGAGTGAGAAGTTGCCCGGAGGTTAGAAGATGTTGGGCAGTGCTAACGCCGAGTGCGCGACTAGGAACACGTTGTTGGAACGGCGGCGGGTAGGAGCACGTGTTGGTGGCGCAAAGGAAGCTCCTAGCATGAGAGCGCACATGTGTATTCACAAGATCAATACGAGGTATGCGGGTAACTTGTAGTTATGAGTACGTCGTTAAAACATGTCACAGAATTGCGGTCAGAGTACAGGCCACATTTGTAACCACGGGTATCTTCATGAACATTTCTAGCATTTCCGATCTTGGTAGACTACCAGAAACCAGCTTGCAAGAGTCATTTGAAACACACAGGTGTCCCCACAGACTACCCACACCACCGTATGCATCTGTACAAGTACAAGGAACCCATCCAAACCATATGTGCATTCTTCATTCCAAAGCGTGAAAGTGGACTTTTCTCATACGTGGCTCTGAACATGACCAGCGACTCTTGGACATTGTAAGATTCTGCGTGTGCCTGGCGGTATGACACGTAGGCGTGACTCGTAGTATCGTTGAACAATATTTTCCAGCCTGGGATCACGCCCCTGCTCACACAAAAGGCCCAGTCTAGTTCTTAAGACCAACCTTGTTGAGCAAGCTGCCTGTTCGTCCAGCAACCATGGCCTTGTCGTCGAAGATCTTGAGCAGGCTCTTCCATACCTGGCCTGGCTCTTGACTTGCGTCAATGGGCTTCCAGATACCCGTCTTCTGGTAGTATGCAACAACGGGCGCGGTCTGGGCGTGGTAGGTCGAGAGACGCTTCTTGAGCGTGTCCTCGTTGTCGTCGGAGCGCTGGATGAGCGGCTCACCGGTTACGTCGTCGGTCATGGGGGCCTTGGGTGGGTTGAAGATCTTGTGGTAGGAGCGGCCGGATGCGGGGTGAACGAGGCGGCCAGTGATACGCGAGACGAGGAGGCCGTCGTCAATTTGCAGTTCAATGGCGTGTTGAAGGGGCTTCTTGGTCGCAGCAAGCATACCGTCGAGCTTCTCGGCCTGGGTTACTGTTCGTGGGAAGCCATCGAGGATGAATCTAGGGAGACTCCGCGTTAGCATGCCTTTCCGATATATCCAAAAGAGACAAATCGTCAGAGTACGCACCCCTGGGCGCACTCGGCGTTGCCCTCGAGCTCAGTCTTGATCATGTTGATCATGATCTCGTCGCTAACCAGACCGCCGGCATCCATAATCTTCTTCGCTTCCCGACCGAGGGCTGTCTTGGCCGCGACTTGAGCGCGTAGCATGTCTCCGGTAGCCTACAATCTGTCAGCCTGCCATTTCCGGCTTCCCATGCCGCAGCTTGGTGTCGTGGATAGCGGTAAAACGTACAAGATGGCATGCGCAGAACTTCTCCTTGATTCGCGGCGCTTGTGTGCCCTTGCCTAGACCCGGTGTAAGCAAAATGCCACATTTCGACCCTCTCGAGCGGAACTACGCACCAGCACCTGGTGGTCCCATCAAGATCATCCTGACGCTCTCCGCCGACGTTGATGCACCCCCACTCTGGCCAGACAGCTTGTTCTCCAGCTCAGCGATGCGCTTCTCGAGCCTGTTGACGGTGCTCTTGAGGTCATCGACCACGGTATCTGCTATTGGTGCCATTGCGCCGAAATGTGAGGAAAAGTTTTGGGGGGAATTGCAAAGGGCGATGAGAAGGACAAGAAGATGCGCGGGCCGCTGGGAGTGGAGAAGGGACAAGTGCGCAATGGCAGGTCGCGTTGTGGACGAGGTGGAGCTCACGGTCGTTCGCTAGCTTGCTTCTGCGTTCGGCTGCTTCGCGGGAAAATGCTTCCTCCTGCCCGATCCTCGGTCACGTTAGCCTTAGCAGGGTGATGTCAGAGCAAAACGTTCCTGAGCGCACGAGGCTAGCCGCACCATTAGCGGAATATTCTCGGAATATTCACTGCTGTTATTACCTGCCGACACTGCTATGCTTCGTACGAGTCGGGACATGGCACTAGAAGGGCCAATGCATCGTACGTAGTAGTGAACGGGTGGGGTCACAATGCCATTTCGGCACGGCTGCACGCATAGCACCTTGATAATGCATTCAGAGGGGATGGTATCATTGTATACGTTGCTCTCATCAGAGCCTTCCAAAATCCTAGTACTCATTTCCAAGCACCTTCTTCAGTCCCTTGATCTCCGTCTCGTACTTCTCCACCTTGTTTTGACTAGTCATCAACTTTGTCAACAAATAGTTGATACGCCCAGCTGTCTGTGCAGGCTGGTTCTTTAGCTTGCTCAGTAACAACAACTCGTTCTCGCACTTGTCAATCGTCGCGTTCTCAATCTTTGTCAAATGCGTCAGGATGGCAAGGTCCAAGCGGCTCTTCAGCACCTTGTCCTCAGTCAAGCGCTTGAAAGCGGGGTGGTAGACAGGCTTTCCTGGCTTGATGATAGATGGACGTCCATTCGCACCAGAGACGATGGAAATGAGCTCAGCCTGTTCGAGGGCGCGAAGGACGGATTCGCCGCCAGTCTTCAGAATGTCGTCGATGAGAACTTCATTGTATCTTAGACTTTCTTTCTGAGCGAGCTCCTTGATGAGAAACCAGGCTTGCTCGGCATTCCAGTGTCGGTTTCCGCCTTCATCCTCTGCGCCAAAGATGTACATCTTGAGAATCTCAGAAGCTGACTGGTCGATGATCTCGTGCACAGCTTTGGTGGGTGTCTCACCAGTCTTGATGCGTCGGGACAAGAACTCAAGATCGGTAAGGCGGCCACCCAGCAAATCGATACAAGTGTCGAGCTCATCAAGGTCGTTGCGGTGCTCAGAGGGCAGCTTCTTAGGGGAGCCGTCCTTTGGCGCTGGGTCATCCTCAACATCGGCGTCAAGATGCGTGATAACAAACCGCTTCGCTACCTCAGGGCTGCAGTCGGACAAAGAGATTTGACGGAACATACGGTCCGGCATGGCCTTGGAGAGCGATTTGCTGAACGCGACATCGTTGGTCAAGAAGATAACATGAGCCACATTTGTCGTTGTGAGACGGGCGGCCCATTCTGCGATCTTGTCATAGACGATACCGCCTTCCTGGCTTTTATGCAGGAAGTTGTCAACTACAACGATCGGCCTGCGCTCTGGGTGTGCTTCAAGCCACTCGTCGTCTCCCAAGTGCGCATCCTTGTCGTTCTTATGACGTGTGTCCAAAGCGATTTGTCGTAGTGCCGAGGTCGTAGTGTTCCAGATTTTGCTGAGTTGAGAGTCAAGAGTCTCGGAGAAGCCAGTCTTGACACCTGTAGCACCCTGGGCAGCCATGTCGATCATCCCGGATATACTGTTCATCCAACTGAACACAGGTCTATAGCCAACAGACAACGCTGCAGCATTGATGGTAGCGCTCTCGCCTCGGGCCTCCTGGATAGGTTTGCAGTCGATCACAAGCTTGAGCTTCTTATCCTCCAAGGCCTCGTCAACGACAAGTTCGCGCTTGCCAGAGCCCCGAGGACCCTGGACAATGATGAAAGTTTCAGCAGTCTCCATCAACCAAGTTCTGATTTGTTCAATGTCATCTTTCCTATCATCCCAGATAGCATCCATGCTGTCATCGTCGTCGCGCTTATTGCCACCGTGAATGATATCTGTGGCATATCCCTTGATCCACTGGTACCACTTGTTGTCTTCAATGTGGAAGTTGCGCGTGATGTGGGCTTTCACAAAAAATGTTCGGATACTTCGCTCTTGTCAGCTCACGCTATCTATGTAGAGGATGGACTTACGGGTCAAAGACGATGGCAACGGTACCAGCGATAAGAGCAGCTACAATCGGGATGATGATGCGAGGATGGCCAAAGATCCAGTCTCTGATATATCGAGGCTTGATCTTCTGCTCGTACTTCAACCTTAGGATTGTGCCCTTCTTGCCACCTCCTTCAGCTTCTGACACAAGATAGCCATGCATACAGTTCCTGGCCATGATAGCCTTCCCAATGCTAGAATAGTCCAGATATGCGAACTTTGGGAGTACTTTCGAGTCGGGAGGCTGCATAACGATGTCTGATAGCTTGCCGTATGGCCTGAAGAACTGGAAGAGCTGTTCTTGGCTCATTTCTATAGCGTCAGATGCCGGCACGCCTGCCTCAGCAGAGACAAACTCAACTCGCAGACGTGAAGCTGGGAGACGCATGAGATCTTCAACCCATGGCTTTCCCTTAACCATCTTCGCGCGCATCCTCTTCCATGGACTCCACCATGGTTTGACTGGTTCGTCTCTTAGGTACTCTTGAAGCACTTTTTCAATCTCAGAAGCAGAGGCATTTCCGTCGTGAGTGAACTTGACGAATGCTCCTCCTTCTCGCATCCGTGGAAGTACCTCCGTGCCAGTAATCTGCAAGTTTCGTTTCGCACTCGCTCTTTCAATGACGGCTTTAGGGTCGGTACCAGATATGTTCGGACTGATGAGGCGATCTAGTATCCCTGGCAACGGGAGACCTAGTACCTTACGAATCTGGATAGGAAATACATTGTTGAAGAAGAGGATGCCCTCGTTAGGTCCTGCGCTGATGTGACCGGTTTTGTCTTCACCAGCCTGTAGTCCAGTTACATAGCGAGCAGGGACGGTCCACGGTCTTCGACAACCTAGACTGCTTGGTTTACATGTCGCTCTAAGTGTCGGATGTACGATCCTGATGGCCTGTTAGTATATTTGCGATGATCGCCAACAAGGATCCAGCTTCGTAAACGCACCTTGTCGGCCCATGCAGAGGGCGACGACACGTCTGATGCCAGCCGGTACGGGGTAACATATTCACGACCTAATTGTCACCGGGGCATGGCGATATACAGAATACAACGAAGGTCAGTCGACTGATGTTCGCTGCCTGGAGTACCGTTCAAGACTAGCGAATCTAGAGATTAGAGGTGCGTGACGTCACTAATCTTGAATCTTGGCTTTGTGCATCTGCCGCCTGGCGAAGCGAAGTAATCAATGCCACCAATCGCGATGTCTAGAGCACAGGCG
>Ga0058698_10001203_pt1 | contig 12086 bp, 9 predicted proteins | sample AgamicAsSfe_FD_67288 | JGI IMG/M metagenome (GOLD analysis project Ga0058698, IMG submission 67288) | Agave microbial communities from Guanajuato, Mexico - As.Sf.e | ecosystem: Host-associated > Plants > Phyllosphere > Phylloplane/Leaf | place: Guanajuato, Mexico | collected 2012-05-30
CTTGTTCCCCCGCCTGCATGGGAGAATCCGGCGAAGAAGCGTAAACACCATGCCAAGCTGTTTGCACTTGTAGACTACAACAGCTCACAGTGAGCTGTGGTGCAGCAGCTTGCTATGACTTGTTCTCAGGGGTTCTCTCCTTCTTTCCTCATTAGTCCAGCTCTTCTTTCATCCAGACACTTCTCTCGAATCGCTACGCCACCACTGTGTCGACATAGATTCAAGTATCAAACTATCCACATTAGCACCAACCTTAACATGGAAATGAGACGTGGTATAACGTACTTGCCACTTCTGCAGTCCCCTCTCTCTTCCTCCAGCTGTACTTGCACTAGACTTTGACGCCATCTTCGGCTCGTGTAATTTCACATACTCCTGCGCAAGGATGGGGCACGCTTTCTTGTGCGCCTTAAAATGCGCCTTTTGGCAGTCTTTGTTGCAGTAAGTAACACTATGGCACTTGATGCACTGCTTAAGCGAGTCCGGGGACTTTCCACATTGCGCACATGCCTGAGGTGGTGCTGTCGACGACGAGGAAGTGGGCGTTGGCTCTGCAATGGGGGGTTGTGACGATGCTGAGTTTGATGATTCTGGCTGTGTGGTAGGTGCAACGTCCGGGTTGGCCGTCGAATCCGCCATTTTTCGAGAAACAGACAAGTCAAATCTTCCAGAAGATGGGTGTGATAATTGCCAAACGCTGTCTCTGATGTCGTTGTGCTTTCTCTGGATTCACCTAACAGACGCCAAAAGTTGAATGCGATCGACATTGTGCCTGCAGGGATAGAATGCAAGCGACAAGACTAGGTCGATTTCGTGCTAGCCTCGAAAGTATCAGTTACTAATGTACTCTGCCACGACACAGCCACTGTGCAAGATGTCTCACGAAGTAAGTCATTGCTAATTTCACTTCATCACTATGACTCCAGTGTCACGGCTGCTTTTGTGGCGTCATGAAGCTCGGTAACGGTAACATAACATCTCGGCAAGGACATGAAGCTGCGAGACTATCCAAAGCCAACGGTCATCAGCTCGTTGCATTGTCCCAATGGCCCTATCCTGGTCACAATGGCATGTCTAAGAAACCTCACTGTGATTCCCCAGAGCGTGTGTTTGTGATTCAAAGCAAGATTTTGTTCTCTGTCGCTACTACCGTCCTCTTCGCCAGTTGTTCCTTTGTATGCCCAGATAATCAGCCACTTGTGTTGTCTTGTCTCTATCCGGCTGCCTAGATATCTGCGTCGGAACAACAAGACAATCTAAGTGTTATCAAGCGGGCACTCACTGTATTTCGGTCTTCACTGTGATACAGTCGGTGCAGCAGCCTCAACATCCCTTACGCACGCCACTCTAGTGGACGATCAAAGCTATATCGACCACTTCAACTTGCTGCATCGAAGGCAAACAAGTTTTAGTATCCGTTATTTGCAGTATAACCGGGTTCATGGAGGATCTGTTAACTTTCCTCCACTCGCTCCGTCAGCTATAGGATGTTTCTCACTGATTGTCAAGGCATCGGACCCGGCGACATGAGTCCAGAAAAGCTGTTAGGACTGCAAGAGAAAGGCACTCATGAAAGCTCGGGACGAAAACTTGCAAACACCATATGGAGGGAGGGAGAAAACTATCGGTATGCGAATCGATAGATGTATGTCGTAGTAATGTATCCTACACTCATCTTGGGTCATGGCAATTTAGGCTGGCAGATATAACCCACGACAGAGTTGAGTCCATGAGGTGCTGAGGAGGTACCTTGCTTGCTACATCGAGCTGCCATCAACCGTGCTATGGGACTAGAGTACAACTAGTTCACGCGACTGGATCCCTCTCTGACTCTTCCGCACATGTCCCCGTTCTCGTTCACGCTGTTCCACGCCCAACCTCTCTCAACCAATCTTCGCAACACAATCCTGCAGCCACTTTTCTATGTTGAGCCTCACAGTTTCCTGTAAAAGCTACACATTCGCGTCTCGATTGCGCCGATATGCTCGCGCATGCTCAGTCATAGCGTTAAACTCCTGTTGTCGCCGCTGCAGTTCTTGGCGATCCCTTTCGACGCGTAGTTCACGTTGTGCTAAATCTCTCTCACGAGCATCCAGAGCTGATGTACAGCGTTGAAGCTCGGCTTCTCTAGGATGAGGTAACGGTACTTTCTTACTTGATCCACTTCCACGCATAGTGCCTCTGTTACTTGGAGGCTGATCGGTTATTCCTGGCGCAGGCCGGCTGTTCGTTGGCCTACCTTTCGGCTGTTGTGACGTGTTTGAGGCTGTTGTTACTGGGGCAGCTTGCTGACCAAAGGGAGATGTCCCGGAGAAGGGAAACCCATTAGCGAAGGGAGACCCCTCGGAGAAGGGAAACGTCCCGAAGAAGGGAAACCCCTCAGAGAAAGGAAACCCGCCGGAGAATGGAGTCGTAGGCTCCTGACCGTGGTGTGATGTTGATGGCACCTGCGGTCGAGCTACAGGCGCAGACGGTCGACTATTGCGGATGTATGGCCGTGGCTCACGCTGAGGGAGTGGTACTGTTGCAGGTGGTCGAGACGCGGAATCTTGGGTGAGAGGCGCATCATTTGCCTCATTTTCCAAGCTCTGATTGCGGGCCGATACGTCCTGGTACTCTGCTTGAAACCATCTAGTGCGACACAGCGGACAAAGGTTCGCGGTTCCTTGGGTTTTGCGACGGGAGAAGATCTTCTCGAGACAATGGCGACAGAACTCGTGGTTGCACTGAGCGGGCGGCTGCACTACGATGCGGATCGCCTGATGAATACCACGATCGTACTCCTCAGTACATATCGGACAGTGAGCTTTATCGGATGGATCGCGCTCGCTGCATGGCCTGAAACAACGGCGCATGAAGTCGTTGAAGGCGAGTGGCCGTGTTGCCATATTGATAAGATGCTAAAGAATGTTCTCAGCGTGGTGTGGGAAAGTGAGTACACTACAAAGATGTTACTATCGGAGAAATTGCGGTTAGTGTTGAAGAAGGTGCGGGTGTGTTGATGAGTCTAGAAGGAGATTTCAAGACCCTACAACAAGCACATAAAGTTCGCGTTCACCAGTGAATTCCCGGACACAGAGCCACTGGTGTAGCTTGAAGACTTAGTTCATGTGTGGTGGGATAGACGGAGTCGTGAGTTGCATGATGTAATAGTTCACACATCGTGGTAATCCGTGGATAGTTGGTATGATCAGTAGTTGCTGTGGTCTTTCGTATCTGTTCAATCTTAGCAATAGACCATGCGGGTTCTGTGAATAAGATCAGGTGATCGTGGCTACTCATATGGGTACTGAACTACGCTATCCTGTCCCTATATCATATTACCTAGGTAGCATCGAGGGGATCGTAAATCGTGGGGATCAAGATTGATGAAAATTTGAAGTTCAGGCGAAGAAGCCTGGTGGATGCACTCCAGCAAAAATACGTCCACTGTCATGCAAACCTATACCGTGAGCAGCAGGCCAACGATCCTCATCGCTGGTAAAGTAGTGATCCAGTAACTGGTCGAGTGTACATGCGTATCGATCTACCTCTGCTGACAGCATGCGTATATGCAGTTTTGTAAGGGATTCCGAAGCACATCGGCACCTCTTCTTGTTTGCAGTGCTTCAAAGATCAAGGTAAAGTGTGTGATGGTGAAGAGTTGATCAAAGGGGGCGATGACCTCATGTGCGCATTGCGCCATTGGCTGAATTGCCCGAACCCAGCCACGCGCCAGCCTTGTCTTATCGCAAACATTGACAGCTCGTCGCACATCGCAACGAAGTCCACCTCTAATCCTTCGCAGTGATGTAGGTATGCGCCAGCTTGTTTCGCTCAGGTGAATGTATAGGTCAAACCGGGAGGAAGGCGTGTGCTAATGGTCAAGTTGTTTTGCTAAGTCTTTTTGCTAAGGCAGGTACTTCTCATGTCTACTGGCAACATTGTGCAACCATTCGTTCTTGCAGAAGACTTATCTTCGCTGCGCCACTGTAGAGACCCATGGCTGGGTCAGATGTGCTCGCCCCGAAAGTCAGCAATGACAACACAGCTATTTGACTCGCTACGCCGAAGCTTGGGCTCCGTGTCAGCCTAGGTTCAGACGCACAGAGTACGGACTTCGCCAAAAGTCCGTTGCGTGACCTCCGTCCGTAAATCTGACTGTATGAGCCAAGAGCGTGCACGCACATACCGGTGCACACATAGTCCGATGCCTACCAGCATACGTAGTCCTGATGGCTTTGTTGGTCTAATAGCAGATCCAAGAGACGCGTATATCGCGAGAATGGCAGCGGTATGAGGGACCTGTCCGAAGTAATCAAAGTGTTTGCTAACATCTACAAAACGTCTTTTTGCTATCCATAGTGAGCATTGGTCAAGTGCATCCGAGAGATGGAAGAAGCCCCAGCATCATACGAGTAAATCGCCCAACTTTTGATGTATCGTTGAACCCTTCTGATGATATCGCTGACATGAACAAAGTGGTACTAGTAGCAATGAGTCTCGTTGAGTACTTGTCCGAGACGTGCTTGGGGTACTAGAAGGCGTCAAGGGGATGTACAGGGCGGGCGTTTCCTGTGGCTTGATTAATGCGGAAAATGCTGGAGGTACACGCGTCAGGACCCCAAGTTTGGTGACATCCAGCTTTGATCTTACGTGTGGCATAGAGGTCGGCAAGGCTATATATCTTGTCTTCGCAACATGGTTTCGTTGCTTCACCACCCATCAGCTCCAGCTTTCTTCCAGATACGTATCTTCCCTACCACCACCATGAAATCTCTCCTGTTCTTTTCAATCATACCTTCCACTCTTGCACTAGTCGCACCGCTCGAGCGCCTGAAACCCAATGTCTATAAACGTGACGCACATTGGGAAACAAAGTCTTGGTCCCATGGTCCCGACACCGCCACCATTACCGTAACAACGACTTTGATTGTCACCATTAACGCCATCCCGACAGATGATGGAACGTTTCCCAACACCACTACCACGGAAACGAGCGTGACAGCGACATCCGGCGACGGCCTCGCACCAACTACGTTGATCACGCAGCCCAGTGGGGCTTCTACGCCGCAAGAGACAAGTGATATCCTAGCACCTATCACGTTGATCGATCTCAGTACGGCATTTTCTCTGTCTACCGCCACTGGAGATGCGGATGGCGCCGCACCTACACCAAATGATATCGAACCAATTACGTTGATCGACATCAGCACTGCGACCCCCATCTAGATGGAATCAAGACTGGGGGAAGGTTGTGGAAGAGACGTCGGTATGATACGACGTTGTATTGGTATAATCAGAGAACCCGTAGCTGGAGGATTATTGTGGTCTGCCTCGTGATGGAAGTGGTTTCGTTGTACATATTGTCTTTCTTTGGGTCTTGAATCTAACACACTCGCTTGATGCGTTGACTAAGTCTTACACCATTAACAATGCTATTCATGCCGTTATGTCGGGAAGATCATTGGTAGTAGTCTGCGTTCACGCTATCCTGAACACAACGCACGAATAACAGAGGAATTTGGAGTATGGGAATCGGCGTCCGAAGTTTTGCACAAAATTCGTTTAGACCTCAAAAGGTTTCGAGGGTCGGTCGTTAGGATAAATGAAAGACTCCTTGAGGCCAAGAACCTGCACCATCAGTGGTCTGCAACAAGTACTCTCTTAGTGGCAGCTTTCAAATAGCTCCGTCGCACTCAACCGCATACTACTGCTGACTTTGCTGCCTCTTCTCACATGTTTTGCTGCATATGGCCTGCCGTAAATTAGCCTCTCTCTGCCAAATATATGCCAAAGACAGTATGACTTACACGTCTCCAACGACCTTCTTCAGGACCAGACTATCCACCCATTCCCCCTTGATCATCTCTTTCTCCTTCGTGAGGCTGTGTCTTTCAAACCCCAGCCTTTCTGCTAACTTCCAGCTTCCCTCGTTCCTTGGATCACACTCAATCTCCATTTCTAGTTTCCCTTGATCCTGCAGTCGTTCCTTCAGAGCATCAATGAAAGCCGTCATGGCTTCGGTAGCGAAACCTTGACCTTGCATAGAAGGCAAGAAGGAAAACCAGAGGTTGGCATGGGTGACTGGCTTGATGGTGGTTTCTCCTGGTAGGGAGTCGGAGTTCGCTTGAGACGTCTTGGCGCCTACGCGGCCGATGAACTGCTCGTCGAGGTTTTCGACAGCAAGTTCGTACTTGGTTCGGGGTACATCGTTGTGGTTGCGAATGTTCTCCAGGACGAGCTGACGAGCTTCTTGGCGTGTACGTGGGGGCCATTCCTGATAACGTGCGTTTTGCTCGTTTCCCTCGAGAAGAAAGTAGCTTTCCTCATCCTTCATGACGAACTCGCGGAGGAGCAAACGACGTGTTTTGATGGCGCCAAAGCGTTCGCCTTTTACATTTGCGCGGGCGATGGCTGCGAGTTCTTCCTTCGTCAGAACACCAGAGGCTTTGAGTATCTTCTGAATGACATTTCCCTTGCCGATCATATAGTCGATGATGTTGTTTGTCTTGGCTGCAAGTTCGAGCTTCACACGTGCATATTCATCCCTCAACTCGACGTTTGAGCGTAGCGTGTCACGTAAGCTGAGATGATTGCGCGTTTGTGCAACACCGTCGACGCACACATAGATGTTATGGCGCAAAGACTGGTTGGGGTCTTTGAAGACATGACGGTCCTCGATACCCAGTTCCCCAAGGTAGTCGAACTTTGCCTTCGCTATGAGAGTGTCGATAGCAGGCTGGACATTGTCGCGAGTAACTATGATGTCGACATCGATGATAGGTTTGGCGACAAGGCCAGGCACTGATGTGCTACCCACGTGTTCGATCGATAGGTAATCGACGTCCTGAAGGTAATGTTCCAACTGTGACTTGATACTTTCGAATTGCTGCGGCCATTCCTTGTTGTATTGCTCGATGATGACAGACATGATCGCTGATAGAAGGGAAAAGTAAAGTGCAAAGCCGGTCAAGCTGGCGATGCCTGATAGAGGTCAAGCAGGTCAATGTGTCGGCTAAACCTACCGAACTTGTGAAACGCTCTCGCTTCTCACCCGGGTGCTCCCGAGGGGTGCAGGAGCAAGAATGTCGGTGTAATAAAAAGCATGAAAAGGGCACAAGAATGAACAAGAAAGCGGATACCCGAGATTGATGTCGTACATACAGCCAAGATGCCGCTTGCGCACAAAGGGCGAATGCGACGCGGAGATACGGGCGAGTCTCCGGCGCGCTTGGTTTGATTGCGCTCCAGCCCTTCAGCCCTTCCCACATAACGAACTAATCATACTCTTCAATCTTGATCACCGGGATGTCTGCGTACGGTGGAGGGGCGTCGCGGCCCAACAAAGCAGTCTCGGCATCCGAGTCGGTGCTTGTATTTTCCTGCTGCCTTCGCAAGAACAGGCGACGAGCCATGATGAGGCTAGCCGCAACCAGTGCAAAGAGCGGAAGAAGCAGGGTATTTCCTCCAAGCTGTATTTTGCCAACGAAGAAGTTCCAGGTTCTCGACCACGTGCCAATTTTGCCATACTCGTCCCATTCGCTTGGATCGAATGACGTTTGCATCATAGCCAGCTTTCCACACTTCATCCTAGGTGGTTGCATTCTGTTCTTGGCCTCAACAACTTGTACGTCTTGGATGGAGAGGATGTAGGGACCGCCCAAGTTCTTGTCATACACAAGGTGCTCATCATATTCCTTGTGCAACAATATCTGAACGACCTTCTGACCCATCTTGATCGGCTCAGGTCCTTCTCCCCAGGGCAGACCAGTCACGTTGAATTGAAGCCACAAGTGTTCGGGCTTTTGAGCGCGAAAGATGGTATGCTGGTATTGGAGCGGAAACATCATTCTCCTGTGCTTGTATAGCTCCAATGTGTCGTTGTCTTCGTCTTCGGATTCCATCTCGTCCTGCTGCATATTGGTGGATACCTGTACGGCATTGATATGAAGGGGCATGGGGTCCAGAGGGAAGATGCGATTGCCGTTGAGGAGTAACGCATCGTTGAACTCGGTCATGTCGAACTTGAGCAACTGATTTATGGTTAGCAAGCGCAGCCTCCTGCATGCGATGGGATACACCCACTAGCGAGCTGTTCGGAGGCGGATGTAGCCATTCCGCCTTTTCAGGGCTCGTCCAGACACGAACAGGGCATCCGACGCATCCCAGCTTCACGGTGTATTCCCGGCCCGCCTCCCTCTCGATGACTTCATCCTGATCCAGTATGTTCTGTGGTGTGATGGCCGCTGCAGCCAGGGCCGAGAGACTAAGAAGAGCGAGTGAACGCATAGTAATGCTGAACGAAAATGAGAGAAGAAGGAAATACAATGTTCGATTTGACTGAGGTTCGCACCAGGAGGCGGGAGATGGCCGACGATGCCGGGCGACGCGTACACACAAGCCTCGGGCTACGGCACGCTAGCGCAGGGACCATTGACGTGGGGGATGCTGATTTTAGAAGCCGATCTCCCTCTAGAACGAATGGTATCCATACTGTTCTTTGCGTATGTTAGACTGTTAAGCTGTACAGTGCTCGCGATGGCTGACGATCGTGTTCGCAGGTGCATCGGCTTTGATCAAAGCCAACGCAGCTCATCACCGATTTGTTATCCACAAGGGAGTAGCACAATACACCTCGTTCGAAGACAACATTATTACTACGTCTTAAAATACTGTGACTGACGGGTAGAGGGATATGGCTAGGGCAGCTCTACCAGCTTCCTCATCAATTCCTCAGTCATCGACCTGGCTCAAGCACGGCATAGAGTTATACAAAATTTATGATCTTTGTCAACGGTAATGTCTCGCTCTGCTACTAGCCTCCTAACTCCCACGCTGGCTTAACAAACTAAGCAACGCTATAGTAAACCGGAGCTAGAAGTAGCGCGAATGCTATATAGGTGCGAGACTCGATTTTGCGATTTGAGTGCCGATTGATGAGCTTTCTACAGGCCGTCTCTCATGCCGATGGTATACGCAAAGTGCATGGAACATGTTGCTCCATCTTCTGCCACGTGGTGGACTGGGTACCTCTTCGTACCTTGGCATAGCTGTGGAAAGCTTCCGATGAAGTATGAAGTAGAGAGCTACCAAGTGATTGCTTGCTTCTGGACCGGATGCTAACCTCGTTGCAACCTTGTGCAGAAAGATTGGGAAATCGACTACCAGCAGACACAGAAGATGGTGCGGGTAGTGTCGCAGCTGGTGAGGGTTGAGCCAATGGCTCTACCAACGTCGCTGGAGTCTTCACTAGCGACAGAAGCAGTGTTCACTTTCACCCTCGACCGAGCAAGCTGACGAGACTTCGGGGCTCATAGACGGAGGTGTCATGCTCGCAAGGCAATCCGAAGTGATTTGGCTATGACCAGCAAGCATGCATCTGCTCGTACAAGCGATGAGCTGGGAAGATGGCTCGTCAGATGCATAGTTGACAGAACCATCAATCGAAGAGGATTTCACTCCTCTTCACTCTCTTCGCTGCTGTCTCCGCCCTCCAAGCCTCTCATCATCAGCGCCTCAAGATCATCTTCGTCGTCGTCGTCGGCTGCCGCGACTTCACCAACATCGCTAGGCTTCCGATCGTGGCCCGTTATCTCTTGTCGGGCAGGCGGGCCGATGTCCATAGGCTCGATGTCCCTGTTATTGTAGTCATCGTCATCGTCGTCTTCACCTTCTGCGTCGTCGCCGCCCAGATCACCAAAGTCAATCTCATCTTGAGCGTTGCGATTGCGTGCGTGTGGGTTTGGCGAGCCTTCGACGTCGCTGTTGGCTGCGCTAGCGAGGGAGATGGGGCCGTTTGAGGGTGAGCGCAAGTAGCCTGCACCGAGGTTCTGACCAAGGCCTAGAGAGGCCAAGGCACCGTTGTTGCGTCGTGGTGGGCGGGCATCGGGCACTTCAATCTCCAGACCGCCGTCGTCATCTGACTCGCCCTCTGCGTCATCACGATCTTCTTCTTCTTCTTCTTCTTCATCACTGTGGTGTTGTTGGCCTTGGTCAGGAGGGGGCGATGAGCGCGCGGGGGATGAAGCCACTTCGCCGTCGGATTCGTCAGACGAGTGTATGACTTCGGAGGATTTGATCTTGGATGCTGGCGGTGCCGTAGACTTTACCTTGGGCTTTGACGCGGTATCGGTTGCGGTGCGTTGGAGGCGGACGGCTGGTGTGGCTTGCGCCTTCTTGGGCTTCACCATGGGGTTCGCTGTCGCTGTCTTGCGCTTCTTGGGGCCCGGGGCAGTCATGGGCTTCCGCGCGGGAGCAGCAGCCGCAGTCGGGCGAGCGCCCAGCTGCGGTGTGTTGACGGCGCTGCCCGTGCCTGTCCTGTAGTCTGGCGAGGACGCGTAGCGATATTCCGACTCGTCGCCGCGTTTCTCCTTCTCCTTGCTCAAGAAGTGCCGGAAGTCGTAGGGGTTGTCCGCGTCAGGATCGCCTCCTTGGTCGTCGGCTGCTGCCTCGCCAAACAGGTCCTCTTCGTCGTGTTTGTCTTGGGCATCGTCCTTGAGCTTCTTGGGATATATCTTGGCGTGCTGCGACGAGACGTCTTTGCCGTTCCTGGTGGCGAGGTTGAACGTGTAGCTGCTGGAAAGAGGCTCAAGCGTGGCCTGCTGGTTCGCGGCATCGAAGACGAGGACATAGGACTTCTTCGGTTGTGACTTTTGTCCGGTGAAGGTGAAGACGTCCTTGTCGCCCGAACTGCTCGTATCATCAATGCGGAGCTTGTAGAGGTTGGCCGAGGTGGGCGGTGTCAGCGTTGTAGAGCGCGATTCCGTCGTTTGCGAGGGTTTGTGGTTGTCTACGCTGCGCATCAGCCAGCGGCCACGGACGGGGAAAATGGCGGACAAGACTCACATTTGACACTGCTGAGTTCTCCGAGAGCATCGTCGCTGCTGCCTATGCGGTCGCTGATGTGCAGGCTGAAGTGCGCCTTCTTGTGAGGCTCGATACGACTCTCGAGCATAGGGGACGCCATTTTACTACGCGTCCACCTCCAGCATGCAGGCTCGGAAGCAGAAAAACAAAGACACGCAAAGCAAGCAAAGACTGCGAACGCTGCCGAGGCCAAGAAGATGCGCAGAAAAATAGAATGACTGTCGTTTGCTGAGCCCGAGAGTTGGTGGGTGTTCACGTCAACTCGCAACGCCGGCTGGTCTGGATTGGGATGCTCCGCCTGCCGTCCTCCCGCAGCTAGTCTCTCCCCACATTGCACCGCTAGTTTTAGTCTGCTTCTTCCCATCTCATCTCATCTCCGCTTCCGCCTTTTTGCTTCTCTCATCACAGTCATTTTGCCAAAAGCGCACGTCTTGTCATCAGCCACGTCAGTTGCACACTGTACTGCACGCCATAGCTGCATATCCAAACAGTTGTATTGCCGTGCATCACTATCATCGCTAAGGCTGTGTCCCGCAGGCGGACCAACTAGCTCGAGCATGTAACATCTTACAAGTCGTCGGTGTATCTTGTAGTCTTTGCCCCGTCTACAAGACCACCTTGTTCAGTGCCAACCTGGAGGGTTTGCAGCGCTTTCCTTTGCTTCCTCCTTTGCCAGAGGACTCGAGCAAAGAAGACCATACAAAGCCCAAGGACAACCATGCCACCAACCATGTACAAGCTCGATGGCTTCGCCTGGTCATCTTCATATGGTAACCCCTGAGGAGCGTCAGACGTGAAAGCGCGCCTCCCTCTGTCTTGTGGTGGCGTCTTGTTGATGACAGGAAACGCTTGCGAAAGACCGCCTTCCATCGTGCCAGGGAACCCAAACGCGCAGACCATCGTATCCGTTTCCGCAGTGAAATCAAATTTGACTGGAACTTTGACCATACCCGATCCCATCACGTCGAAACTTGTAGACCATATTCCCCCATGGTTCGGCCTCTCGTCTGACACGATGGTCAAATTCATGTAATTTGAAACATCAGAGAGAATGCTTGGTAATCCAAGTCATGCAGCGAGATGAACTTACAACAAGACTCCCAGTCAAACTGTGCCTGACTGCTCTGATCCCCAATTTTCTGCTGGCAGGGTTTGCAGTAGAGATTTCGATGCAACGCAAAAGGAACATCAAAATCCCCGGGCCATGTCAGCTCGACGACGTCGTTTACGAATAGGGG